>LZQN01000001.1_pt1 | contig 135514 bp, 152 predicted proteins | sample 768531 | NCBI WGS metagenome assembly LZQN01 (sample SAMN05207080, study PRJNA324506) | oil field metagenome | isolation source: sample BH-FW-7 from oil reservoir | place: India: Bombay High | collected 2015-12-02
AACCAGATTCCTTTATCCAGTCACCCAATACTTCATCCAGGTGGATACTATTTGCTGAGAAGCAGCCTGAACATCTAAAATTAAGCCTCCAAGCAAGAACCATAAAAAAATACCCTGAGAAAAAGCTTCATAAATATATACCTCATTATTCTATTTTTTATATCTATGCCTTTTAGTTTTTTCTCATTTTTTTAGCAAAATAAGCTTTATATTTATCTTATCTTATTTATTTTTATTTTTCAATATTTTTAACCTCCTTTTTTATCAAAACTTAGAAGATAAAATTGAAAAATCAATCATCTTTCTTTAACTTAAGCACCCCATTGATTTTCAAAGAAGCACCTCTCCATCTGCCCTGCTTATTAATAACAATAACCTTTTTATCTTTTTTTACAACATCTTCTATTTCAACAGGGCCAACACTTTTCGTCATCTTTTCTGTTTCCTTATTATCTCCTAAAATAGTAGTTAAAGTATAGGGCATTTCATTTAAATAAAGATTTATTTTGTACTTTAGTTCATCCTTGCCTGGCACTTTCATGCCTAAAGATTTAGCCTGGTTAAAACCCTGCGTAGTTAATTGTTGTAAACTTTCCAGCTGATTTTGTAGTTTTTTAAACTCCTCTTCCATTCCTGCAGGTACATTTTCAGGCATTTTATCCATATCCTGAGCCTGTTCTTCTTGCCCTGCCTCTACCCTTAAAGTAATAGTTGATTTTGTTTCTTTGCTCTCCAGACTATCTCCTTCCCATCTATCCACAACATACCCACTTAGCTGAGTACTACCTTTTAAAGCTACGCCTACCACACTTTGTCCACCTTCAGATTCACCCTGCAAACTATAGGAAAATCCGCCTGTAGGAACTAGTTTGTTTAAAGATTTTGTTTTTTCCTTCTTCTTTGGATCCGTAAACAACACGCTTAAATTAATCTTTTCCTTTTGCTGAGCATTTAACCACATACTGGCCACAGGATGTTTCCACTGACCATCCCCTTCCTTGGTCAAAGTTATATCCAAATCCAATTTAGCCTCACAGCCATAGGGAGAGAGTCTATATAAAACATCCACAGCTACAAATGACCTATCAAAAGAGGGATTAGCAAAAATAAAAACAATTTCCTCTAAGTCTTCCTCTTTTAAGTCAAAACAATAACTCTTTTCAGACACTCCCTGCAAATCTTCCACCACTTCTTCTTTATCTTTTATCTTGACAATAGACCATAACATATAATATTCAATATGTACTGGAAATCTAAAATATATAGATCTTCCTTTATCTTTATCTAAAATCAAAAATCTTACTATAGTTACACCTAAGGGATTTATATGTTTGAGGTCAACTATATCTATGCCTAGTGCAGTATAGGCATCCATTATCTCTGGTACAACAGAGAGATGTTTACCAGGTCTATTTCCATCACGAAATTCTTGTACTGGTAATTGATTGTATAACCAAAGGGAGTATTTTTTAAAGGCCTTTTCAAATCCAACCTGTCCCCCTAAATTTGCTAGCCAAGCTTCTTCTAAGGATTTGTGTTCACAGTCCTGCCAAATTTTACCAATAATCTGAGCTCCATAATTTTGTTGTAAAAATAAAGGCCAAACATAGGCGCCATATTCCAAATGACCATTTTTAAATTTCAACCCTTTTTCCAGGTGATTAAAGTACCAAGGCAAGTAATGATGCTCAATGTCATAATCAGGATAAATATAATCTTCACACCAGGTAGCAGTGGATTCTTGCCACCAATCACCAATATTTATATTGATATTAAATTGTAAAGCATGAAACAATTCATGAACTACTGAATTTTGAGTCTCTTTTCTACTTTGCCCCTTATTAATAATGAGTTTGGCATAAGTCTTTTTATTGATAACCGGTCCAGGCACAGCCATTCCCATGCAGTTTAAAGGTTCCAGGTAGATATCCAGCTTACCGTCATTGCCAACAGCCCCATTATCACTTTTAACTTCTCTACCCATTAAAGCTACTTCTTTTTCCCAGGCCCTATCTTCATTAAAAGTATCCAGGATCCAGCTGACCTGTTGCCTCTCTCCTTCGTCATTTCTATCATACCAGATGCGCACCTTACCATTAGCTGTATCTAAAAAGGACAGGTTCCGCGCATAAGCCAACCTTGGTCCCAACCAGCTACCTTTTTTCTGCTGCTGGCGAAAATACCTGGGGTCCTGGGAATCCACGAAAAAAGGCTCTAATTTTTCCTTTGTTTCTTTAGAAAGGGAGTCCCAGTTTCTTCTGACCTCTACCATAATGGAAGAGCCTGAAGGTATAATCACCTCAGAACGATATTCAGCAGGAAGCCTTTCCTGGTCAAACAGCGCATAGACCTGATAAACGAGTCCTGTTTCTTTATCCAGCTTGCCCTTAGCCACATCCTCTTGAATAAGGCTAACCGAAGAAACCCTGGCTTTTTTAGGCCCAGAACCTTCCTCTGCACATCCACCAATAAAAATTAAAAAACATATGCCCAGGATATAATAGAATTTTTTCATCTTCGCCTCCCAAGATAAAAAATAATAAAAACTTTAAAGCTTATTAAAGTGCTACTAAAAACCACTAAAAAGTCAAATGGAAGAAAAAGATTTCTGACAAGAAATGAAAGAAAGGTAATTAGGAAGAGAAATGTAAGACCAAAAGAAAAGGGTATGTAGCAAAAACCACATACCCTTTTTAAACTCTACTCTTTTGCTATCCAGTTACTTATTTTATTTTTTTCCTCTTTCCACCTCTCACTAAAACGCAGCTCCAAAAATTCTTTATAAAGTTCCCAAAAAAAGCCCAAACACTTTTCTATTAAATACATCTTTTCCAAAAACCTTCCCTCATCTCCTTCCCCTTCTTCCAGGCGCATCTCTATCTTGGGGGTTTTTAGTTGAGAGAAGGAAAAGTCCTCTCCCTTCACCTGCATCTGCCAGGTAAAGCTATCCTGTTCAAACCTGAGTTTGGCCTGGGTTACCTTTTTACCCCTTTTAAGCCCCTGTTTGGCTTCAGCCAGTTCAGACATTTCTCCTGAACAAATGGTTTTCTCCAGACTTTCTCCTTCTCCTCCTTCCACCACCACCTTGCCACTAAAATAAAGGGCAAAGCTTTCTCCTTCCAGGGTAAACAGTCCGGATTGTTCTTCGCTTTTAAACCACAGCCAGGTCAAAAATTCTTCACCCAAAGATTTTGCTATATTTGCTTTGTCCATGCAAACTCCTTTTATTCCCAGTAAACAGAAAATCTTACTACTTGTTTGGCCTTATTCTGAAAATATAAATACCCCTTTTCGCGCCCAAAAAGATAAAGCTCCCTGGTCAAATAGACATCCTGCTCACAGTATTTTTTAATTTTGTCCACTTCTCCCTGTTTCCACCACTCCAGGGCCAAAAGACCATGGGCACTTTTCTTGGCACCCAGGGTATGCCTGGCCAGATTATCCAAACTAATTCTATAACCTAAAACCTTTTTCACTTCCTGTAAAATATCCAAGGTAGGCAACTTAGACCAGGGCTTGTCCAGAACACCCCTTAAGACCTGATAGTCAAAGGCAAACACATTAAAACCTATTACCAGTTCCACCTGAGTGAGCAAACGCCAGAAATCACCTATCTCTTCCTGTTCAAAACTTATAAATTCATCCCGGGCTGAAAAATAAGCCACCAGCACACTTACTCCCATTTTACTTGCCCTGGACCAACCTCCCACTTCCTGGCTGAGCGTCTGGTCTCTACATCAAAGACCACAAAATTTTGCACTCTCTTGACTTTTTTTAAATGGTTCCGAGGTTTCTTTGCTTTTTGTTGTACTATATTGAACTCGCCTTTAAGGTCAGCTAAATGTTCCAAAATCTTAAGCGTAGCTTGCTTATCTAGAGGCCTATTGCCTGAACCACACTTGGGAGATTGGATACACAAGGGGCATCCCCGAGAGCAATCACAACTGGCAAGAAGGTGTAAAGCCTTTTTAGTCAGAAAAGAAAACTCAGCAAAGGCCTGCTCTGTAAGTCCAGCCCCTCCTGGATGGGCATCATAAACAAATACTGCAGGACTCTGCAAACCAGGCTCATAGACCAGAGAAATCCCCCCAAAGTCATTGCGATCACTTAAGACCAAAAGGGGCAAAAGACCTATTAATAAATGCTCTAAGCCGTGAATGCCTCCCATAAAGTGTAGTTTTTGGGCTTCAATCTGTTCTTTTAGGGTAGAAGGAATGGTCAACCAAAAACCTTCTGTAGAAAAGATTAAGGGCGGCAGGTCCAGTTCTACCCTTCCCATAAGTGCAGAATTATAATTTAAACGCTTTTCATACCCTATTACTTCTTCCCTTATTCTTAACTTGCCCCAGAAAAGAGAAAACTCCCCTAGTTTTTTTGTTTTTCTACTTCCAAAATGGAAATTTCTTTGTGGGTTAAGGCCCGAGTATAGTAAGAAACTTCCTGGGCTTTTAAAAAAACCATCTTTTTTTCTTCATCTATCTTCAATACCAGATAGGATTTACCCAGATGCACATACACTGCTCCAGGATGAGCTTCTTTGTAAACTCTATAACCATCTATATCACCAAGCCAATTATTGTTTTGGTCAAAAAGATATAGTTGGAACTGGTACCACGCAAACTAACTTTTCTGGCCACCCTTTTTCACTGCTAATAAAACTATCTTCCCTGGTCTTAAGCACTCTGCCTTCTTGCCAGAGTTCATTTAAAACAGACTGAATAAACTCAGGCTGAGAAGCATATTCTTTGGAAGTCAATTCCCTTTCTTCCACCAGGCAGGGTAATTGCTGTTTTAAGACATAAGGATTAAAAGGATTTATTCTAATCTTTTCAGAAGTGCCATAGATAAGCTCTGTGGGATTTAAAAGAAAGTATTCATCCAGGGCATCTTCCAGACCAATAAAAAGCACCAGGCTGGGCTGTCCCTTTCTGCCAATTCTACCTATACGCTGCCAGGTAGACATAATGGAGCCAGGATATCCTAAAATTACGCACACATCCAGGTGCCCAATATCCACTCCCAGTTCCAGGGCACTGGTGGCCACCACTGTACTTATTTCTCCCTGAAAAAGCTTTTGTTCAATTTTCCTGCGTTGCTCTGGTCTATAGCCAGCGCGATAGGGCAAAATCTTTCTATTTCCCTTGCCCCATTTAAAAAGCAACTCGGTCATTCTCCTGGATTTGGTAAAGACAATAGTTCGCAAGTTTAATGCTTCTAACTGCTGGAGCAGGTAAAGCACCAATTTGGAAGCAGACCAAAAAGGTTTTAAAAAAACAAACCTTATCTCTCCTCTTTTTGCTCCACTCTGGTCAATTACTCTAGGTTTGATTTCAGCCAGGCTAAAAACCAGTTCTTCTGGATTGGCTATAGTGGCAGAGGAAAACACAAACTGAAGCCTGGTATCCAAAAAGGAACAAATCCGTTTTAACCTCCGAAAAACCCAGGCTAAATGCGAGCCAAAAACTCCTCTATAGGTATGGACCTCGTCCACAACCACAAATTTCAACTTTTTAAAAAAATCCACCCAGAGCTCAAAGTGAGGCAAGATTCCCAGGTGCAACATATCTGGATTGGTAACCAGAATATGCGGTGGATTACTTCTAATCCTGCTCCGTTTCCAGGCAGAGGTATCTCCGTCATAAAGTTCTACCTGCAACTGTAAACCCAATTCTTTCTTCCAGCTTTGCCAGACTCTCACCTGATCCTGAGCCAGGGCTTTTAAGGGGAAAATATAAAGTGCTCTTTGCTCTGGATTTTGCAGCCACTTTTGGAGCACAGGCAAGTTATATACCAGGGACTTGCCACTGGCAGTGGGAGTGGCCAAACAGATGTGCTCGCCCTTTAAAAGACCTTCTATCCCTTTTACCTGATGAGAATACAACTTAAGCTTTTGTTTTTCTAAAAAGGACTTAAGTACAGGCAGCAGTTCCTCTGGATAAGGGAGATAATCAGGTGCTTGTCCAGGCAAAGTGTGCTCATAAACCACCTGCCAGCCCAATTCCTCTTTTTTTAGTTTATCTACCAAAAGGTCTAAAGGATTTGGAGTAAAAAGGGATAATTGTTTAAAAGACAAGATTAAAGGACCCTAAAAACAAATTGATTAAAAGCTAATTTTATACTTTTTAATTTTATATTGGAGCAAGCTTTTGGAAATACCCAAAAGCTCTGCTGCCTTTACCTGGACAAAATTGGCCTTGACCAAGGCTCGCTTCACCAGAGCAGCTTCTATCTTTTCCAGGGTTTCAGCCAAATTGCCCTGCAAGGGCAGTAAATCCACTGCACTTTTTAATTGGCTGTCCTCATCTCTTACTTCTGCAGGCAAATCTTCCACACCTATGACTTCACTGGAAGAAAGCACCAGGCATCTTTCCACCACATTTTCCAATTGCCTTACATTGCCTGGCCAATCATAAAGGGTAAGGTATTCCAGGGCCTGGGAAGAAAACTTACGCTCTGGCAAATTGTTTTCCCGACATATTTTAGAAGCAAAATAAGCAACCAATAAAGGAATGTCCTCTTTTCTCTCTCGCAAAGGAGGCAGGTGAATCTGCACTACATTTAGGCGATAGTACAAGTCCTCTCTAAAACGGCCTTCCTCTACTTCTTTTTTTAAATCCTTATTGGTAGCAGCCACCAGACGAATATCCACTGGAATGGTTTTACTACCACCTACTCTTTCGATACTTTTTCCTGCAATACCCGTAATAGTTTTACCTGTGTCTCTAGAGAAAGCTCACCTATTTCATCCAGAAACAAAGTGCCTTTGTGGGCCAGTTCAAACTTACCCTTTTTGGTAGCAATAGCACCAGTAAAAGAACCCTTTTCATGGCCAAAAAGTTCACTCTCCAATACTCCTGGATTTAAGGCTGTACAATTTACAGCAATAAAAGGTTCCTTTTTTCTGGGAGAAGCATAGTGCAGGGCTCTGGCAATGAGTTCTTTTCCTGTTCCAGATTCTCCAGTAATAAGCACCGTGGATTTACTGGGAGCAACTTTATCTAAAATGCTTAAAATATCCTGGATTTTCTTGCTCTTGCCTACAATATGCTCTCGGGCGTACTGTTTGACCAAACTTTCCTTGAGTAAAACATTTTCCCGTTCCATGCGGGCAAAATTCAAAGCTCGTTTTACTGCCAGAAGTAATTCTTCGTTGGAAAAGGGCTTGGTCAAATAGTCAAAGGCTCCACAACGAATAGCAGCAACAGCGCCGTCAATAGAGCCAAAGGCGGTCATAATAATCACTGGCACATGGGGTAAATCCCTTCTGATCTTTTCTAAAATCTCCTGCCCACTTATTTTGGGCATCTTCATATCAGTAATAACCACATCCACCTCAGACTCTTCCAGAAAAGAAAGGGCCAGCTCTGGGTCACTTAAGGTAGTAACCTCAAAACTTTCCTCCCTTAAAAGGGTTTCCAGCAACAAAAGATAGTTTTTTTCATCATCTATAACCAAAATATGCCCAGACATATTTATCTGTCCTCCCACTTAGCTTCCCATCTATCAAACTTAAAACTTAAGAATAATCCTTCCTCCCTGGGAATGATTGTCCAAAAGCATACTGGCCCGATGCCTTCTAAAATATTTTTGACAATAGCCAGACCTAAACCAGTACCACTATCTTTGGTAGTAAAAAAAGGTTCCAAATACTTTTCCAGCAAAGCAGGCTCAAACCCCGGGCCAGAGTCCAAAATCTCTATGGTTTTTTCTGAGGCTAAAAACTTTACCTTTATCCACCCTTTTTCTTCTACAGCCTGAAAGGAATTTAAAATCAGGTTATAAAAGGCACGATAGAGCAGGTGTTTATCCCCTTCTATATATATGGACTCTCCTTCCAGTTCCAGAGTTACTTTTTTCTTTTCCAGCTCTCCCTGTAAAAACCCTTTTATCTCTTCAAAAATTTGCTTTAAATCCACAAGTTCTTGCCTGGGCTCTACAGGCCTGGCATAATCCAAAAAATCATTGACTGTCTTACCCAGTCTTTTGGCTTCCTCATAAACTGCTTTAATCAGCTTGGACTCAGCCTTGTCCTCTTTGCTAAAACGCTGATACAAAAACTCACTGGTACTTTGAATAATCCCCAAAGGATTCCTTATTTCATGGGCAATGCCTGAAACCATTCTCCCCATACTCACCAGCTTTTCAGTCCTATGCAACTCGGTTTCCAATTTTTCCTTTTCCTTAAGCCTTTCCAAAAGCAAACTTTCGGCCCGTTTGATAATCAAACGCAGTAAAACATAAAGTACTAAAAAAGAAGAAAAGAACACCGCAATAATCAACCACTGAAAGTAAACTATGGTTTCAAAGTCTTTACTTATGTCCTGTTTAAATTCCAGTATCCCCATAATGGGTTCTTTTTTCAGACCAAAGGTGCGCTCAGCCTTCAAAGGATAAATAGTCCTAAGCACCACTGTCCTGGGCTCAAAGTCCAGTTTAAACATGGCCCTGAGGTTAGAAATTTTTTTCTCCAGAATAAAAAAGTGCTCCCTTTTTTCTACTGCCCTTTCTACTTCCAGGTTGGAAAGCAATTTCTCTCCTAAAAATTTTTTATTGCTGGCATAGGAAACTTCACCTGAATTGTTAAAAATTTTCACTTCCAAAACATGAAAACTATGGATGGTGCTTTTAACCACCTGGTCCAGGCGTTCGTACTGGTCTTTGTTTTTCAATTCCACCCGGCCAAAACCAATAATAGTGGGCAAAGTAAAACGCTGAAAAATTTGATGGTTTAAATTTTCAGCCAGAAGTAAGGCAAAGTCACTATTTTTCTTTAACAACACTTCTCTAGCATAATTGGACATAAATACGGAAAGTAAAAGCGCAGTGCTTAAAATGAGTAAAAAGGAACTCAGGGAGACAAATTTGGCAAATTGAAAAGGGTGAGCAGGGTCAGGTCTAAAAATACGCACTTAAAATTCCTCTAACTTATTTTCTTTTTGCAAAAAAATAGCCAGTTCCTTTTTTTCTTCTTCCAGGCCAGGTGCCCCCAGTTTGGCTTTGGCCAGGCGTTTTCCCAGCTCCACAGCAGGTTGGTCCAGAGGATTAAGGTCTAAAAGCCAGCCAGTAAATAAGGTAGTTAATTCCAAAAGTAAGATGAGTTTTCCAGCTTCAAGCTCAGTCCTGCGATCTAACTCTATTTCTACCAGAGGCATTTTCCTGGCCAGGGCCATCTCTGTGCCCAGGGCTTCAGCCTGAAAAATGTCTCCAAAGCTCTTTTGCTCTAAAAAAGAGAATTCTTGAGGCAAAGCAAAGGAAAAATAGGGGTCTGGAGGCAATTCTCTGGTTTTCAAAAAAATACAGCCTTTATTTTTGGGACCATCTAAAAACATCTGCAGCAAAGAATGCTGGTCTGTCACCCCAACACTGGGAATGGGCATACTGCCTTTGCCAGCTTTACCCAAACTTTCTGCCCACAGTTGGGCAAACCAATCTCCCCAGCAGTCCCAAAAGGGAATGTAATTAAAGTAAATAAGTTCAGTTAACCCTTGAGTCCAGAGGTCATGAGCCCAGAGGGCCAGTTTAAAGGCTGGATGGTCTTTTAAATTTTCCCCAGGCACCAGGCTCTTTGCTCCCAAAAGTAAAGACTTCCAATCTATACCTAAAAAATAGGCAGGCAAAAGCCCCACTGCTGAGAGCACTGAATATCTGCCTCCCATCCTGGGAGGCACTTCCAGGCTTAAAAATCCCTCTTTTTCTACCTCTGCCCGCAAAAAGCCCTGCCTGGGGTCAGTAATAATAACCAGATGCTCTTTATAGTTCTTCACCTGCTGGGCCAACCACTTCTTTACCCAGAAATATTGAGACAGGGTTTCTATAGTGGTCCCGGACTTGCTTATGACCACAACTACAGTTTCCTCAGGAGAAAGTCTGTCTAAATACCCTTTAATGAGCTCTGGATGAATATTATCCAGAATATAAAGGGATTTTCCCTGGTGCAGAGGAAAATCCTGCTCTGGGTAAAAGGCCCTTTGCAAGGCCTTTGCCCCTAGGGCAGAGCCACCAATCCCCAGGACCAGCATGTTTTATACTTTTCTATTCTGGGCCCAACCCTGGCCAAGTCTTTTTCCAGCTTTTCCACATGTTCAAAGTTGAGAAACCCCAGATTACTAAACTCTTCTTTTAGCCTGTGCGCTAAAAAGGAAGCCTTGTCTTCCCTTTTGGCGCTCCCTTCCACCTGCTTTTTATAAGCCAGGTCCCAGCGAATAAAGGCCATATCCTCTCCTTTAGGTTAGTTTGGTTAAGGCCTGTTTGATTCTATTTAAAGCTTCCCTTAGTACTTCTTGTTGCACAGCATAAGAGATGCGCAAACAGGAGTCATCCCCAAAGGCTATGCCTGGCACCAGGGCCACTTCAGCTTCTTCCAAAAGATAGGCACACAAGTCTGTAGAATTTTTTATCTCTCCTTTAAAAAAATCCTTTACCTGAGGGAAAAGATAAAAGGCCCCTTCAGGTCTGGGGCACTTTAGTCCCAGTTCAGTCAAAAAATTCCAGGCCAGATCTCGCCGTTCTTGTAAAGACTGCCTTTCCCTTTCCAGAAAGGAAAAATCACCCTGCAAGGCAGCCAAAGCCCCAGCCTGGGCAATAGAGCAGATATTGGAACAACTCTGACCCTGCAATTTGGTCATGGCCTGGATAAGCTTTTCTGCCCCCAGCACAAAGCCTATGCGCAGGCCAGGAATGGCAAAGCTCTTGGACAAGGCATTTACTATAGCCACAGATTCTTTATGCTCTTGCCAAAAGGAAGCTAAAGAAGCTGGCTTAAAGGGAGCATAGACCAGCTGGTCATAAACCTCGTCAGAAATCACTATCAGCCCTTACTTATAGCCCAGGAAGCCAGTTCTTCCAATTCTTCCTGGGTATAGGTAATGCCCGTGGGATTGGAAGGTGAATTGAGAATGAGCATCTTACTCCTGGGGCTAACCTGCTTTTCCAGCTCTTCTATTTTTAACTTAAAATTATCTTCTACCCTGGTGGGAACTACTCTGGCTATTCCACCACTTAGCTGAATCATGGGCGGATAACTCACCCAGTAAGGCGCGGGCAACAAAACTTCATCACCAGGGTTTAAAAGCACCTGAAAAAGATTGTACAAACACTGCTTGCCACCATTACTAAACATTATTTCTGTGGCCTTAGCTTCCACTCCGTAAAAGTGCTGAAAGTACCTGGCTCCAGCTTGCCTGAGTTCTAAAGTGCCTGGCACAGGCAAATAGCGAAAATAACCCTGCTCTACAGCCTGAAGCATGGCTTCTTTTACTTCTTTAGGCGGAGTAAAGTCAGGTTCACCCACAGCCAGGCTAATAATCTTTTTCCCTTTACTTCTTAGTTCTTGAGCCTTGGCATTAATGGCCAAAGTGGCTGAAGGGGGATATTTACAATTCTCTCAGCTAAGTTCATCTTTACACCTCTTTTACTGGACTGTTTGAGCTTTTCTCATTAATAGAAGTTTAACGCAAGGTAAACTCCCTGGAAACCCAAATATTATTTTTAATTTCTACCCAAAGGAATAGTCGATGAAAAAACTTAAAGCCATAGATATGAAAAAGTGCATAGGTTGTTATTCCTGTTCCCTGGCCTGTGCTAGGGAAGTGCATAAAAGTTTGTCCTGGAAAAGAAGTGGCATCCAAATTCGCTCTTCCGGAGGCATTTCCACAGGTTTTGAAGCTATTTATTGCCTGGCTTGCGATCCTCCACCCTGTGCAGAAGTTTGTCCCACTCAAGCCCTTACTCCCAGAAAAGGAGGAGGGATATTATTTAAGGAAAAGCAGTGTATTGCCTGTGCAGAGTGTGCCAAAGCCTGTCCAGTGGATGCAATATATTTTGACCTGGAGCTTAGAAAGCCCATTTTTTGTCTACACTGTGGCCGATGTGTAAGTTTTTGTCCGCATAACTGTATTGATCTGGTAGAGGTGGAAAATGTTCGCTAAAATCTTAATTATAGATCTCACTTCCCAAAAGGCTAGTATCGAGCAGATAGATTTAAAAGAAGGCTTATTGGGCGGCTCAGGTTTGGCTGCCTATCTATATTTAAAATACGGTCTTTTCGAAGAACCAGCCTTTCATCCAGACCAGCCCCTTATTTTTACCATTGGCCCTTTAACTGGCGCCTTTCCCATGATGAGCAAGGTGGTATTGGGCTTTAAATCCCCCTATCATGAACAATATGCAGAAAGCCACGCTGGGGGCAGACTGGCTTTGGCCTTAAGGTTTGCTGGCTACCTGGGATTGGTGGTAAAGGGCAAGGCTAAAGGATTGACCACCCTGGAAATAAGCGATCAGGAAGTAAACTTTCATTCTACCCCCTTTCTCAAGGAAGAAGATGTCTTTAGCACTGGGAAACTCTTAAGAAGAGTTTCCACCATCCCCAGTGGCAAACGCTCCATCTTGCGCATTGGTCCTGCTGGAGAAAACCTGGTGCCCACTGCCTGTATCAATGTGGATACCTATCGCCACTTTGGGCGACTGGGTGCAGGCGCTGTTATGGGTAGCAAAAACCTAAAGGGTATTATTGTTGGAGGAAATAGTGCCTTTGATTTAAAGAAAATGGCTTCCTCTCAATATCCCAAACTCTACCAACAAATCCACGAAATAGTTACCACCACCAAGGCAGTAAACAAGTATCATGACCTGGGCACTCCTCAAAACCTAATTCCTTTAAACGAACTTAAGTGTTTACCCTGGAACAACCTGCAAAAAACTTCTGATCCAGATATAACCAACATCTCTGGGGAACATTTTGCCAAACACCTGCTATTAAGGCAGGTGGCTTGCGCAGGCTGTCCTGTGGGTTGCATTCACATTGGTCTGCTTAGAGAGCAGTTTGGAGAAGAGCACGAATTTCTCTACCATCAGGTGGCCTATGATTATGAACCATCTTTGCCCTGGGCAGCATGCTGGGCATCAAAAGCGCTTCTGCTGTGCTCAAGCTTTTGGAAGAAGTGGAAAAAATGGGCCTGGACGCCATTTCCTCAGGGGTAATTTTAGCTTACATAACTGAAGGATTAGAGAAAAAAGTCTTTACTCAGGAACAAGTCCTTCTGGAATTGAAATTTTCTGAGCCTGCAAACTACCTTCAGGCAATCAGATATCTGGCCATGCCACCCAATAAGTTCTGGCAGGATGCAGGCAAGGGTTTAAACTGGATGATAAAACACCATGGTGGAGAAGGTTTTGCCTGCGTTTTAGGCCAGGAAATGGCTGGCTATGCTACAGGAGAAAACTATTTTGTGGCTCAAGCCCTGGGCTTTAGACATTCTCATCTGGATTTGGGCGCCTATAGTTTTGACCAGGAAAAAGAGGCCAAAAATCTGGATAAGGCCTTAGATTTCTTTGCCAGAGAGGAAAACTACCGAGTAATTCTAACCTCTTGTGTGGGCTGCCTCTTTGCCCGCAAGGCCTATACCCTGGAAACCCTGGTTGCTTGCCTGGAAAGTGTAAGCTTTACTACTTCTTTAGAGGCGCTAAAAACTTTAGGAAAAAAAATTCAGAGCCTGCGCTGGCAATTACGCTTTAAAACCGGCTTTGACCCTGAAAAAATCAACATTCCCAAACGCTACTTACAGGTGGTTACCTACAAAGGCCCCATTGACCCCAATTATTTGGAGCAGCTAAAAAAAGCCTATGCCCGGCAAATTAAAGAACTGGCTCAAGGTTTTTCCTTTTAGTAGAATTGGTTGAGTGGAGGAGTAGTTGAGTTGTTGAGTGGAATAGTAGAATAGTGGTTAATGTTTAATAATTAATTCTTAGTATTTCTTCTGCCCACTTATCTACTCAACTACTCATCTACTCAACCACTTTCTCAACTCATCTATTCTCCATTTCTCCTCTTAGTTAAATACTTGATGTAGCCATTTAATTTTTTGATTAAAAATATTAGTTCCGCCTCAAAGCTTTGAAATGTGTCTTCAGTGATATACTTACAATCTAAACACACAGTTAAATGATCTAATAATTCAAATAACGAACCCCTTGCCTGCCTGCAAAACTGAATATTTTCTTGAAAGTGATACCTACCATGCCCTTCTGCTATATTTGCTGTCACAGACCTCGATGCCCTTATCATTTGATCTACCAACTTATATTTTTCATCTGGAGGCAACTCCGTACACAACTCTTTAATTTTATTTCTTAAATCCCTGGCTAATTGCCATACCTCTAAGTTCCTAAAATCAGACTTCATTCATCACTCCAGTGTTAGATGAGTGGATGAGTGGCATATTGGTTGAGTGGAATATTAGAAGAATGGTTAATTTCTAATAATTAATCCTTTGTATTCCTTCTGTCCACTTATCTACTCAACTACTCATCTACTAAACCACTTCTCCATTTCTCTACTCAACAAAAAGAATATTATTCTCCTGTCCTCTGTTTTTCTTTTAAAATTTTATTTATCACCTCAATATACTTTCTTATAACGATATCTTCACTAAAATTTTCCTGAACAATTTTTCTACCTGCTACTCCCATTGATTTTCTTTCTGCCTCAGATAATTCAATCATTCTTTTCATGGCCATATATAAACTTTCTTCATCTTTTGGCCTTACCAAAAAACCATTTACCTCATCAAAACAAACATCCCTACATCCTGGAGCATCAGTTGTAATTATAGGTTTTTCCATAGCCATAGCTTCTAAGAGACTTCTTGGTATACCTTCTCTATATGAAGGTAATACTACACAATCACTAGCACAAAGATAAGGGCGAACATCTTTTGCAAAAGGTAAAATCTTTATAAAGGATAGTTTTTTTAACTGGTTCAATTCCTCTTCTGACATTGAAGCTGGATTTCCCTTATCAATAGAACCAAGAATCCAGAGATTAAATAAAAAATCATCTTGACTTAATTTTTTGCATGCTTTTATAAGTTCGTAAATTCCTTTATCTTTTAAAAACCTACCGACAAATAAAAAAGTAAAATATTTTTTATTTATTTTAAATTTAGAAAATTCTTGGCAAACTTCTTTAGAAAAATATTTTAAATTTACTCCAGAGCTTTTTATTAGCACAGCTTTATTTTTACCTAAAAAAGGAATAAACTCTTTTAAATCTTCTTCGTTTTGAAACACTACAAACTTATTTTGTTTAAAAGATAGTCTATAAAGATTATTGACAATAACCGTTAGCAAGTTTTTTTAATAAATGCATAACCAAGTCCAGTGACTACACTAATAGAATTTATTCCTAAAACTCCACAAGCAAGAGAACCGTAGATATTTGGTTTTATAGTAAAATTTATAACTATATCTGGTTTAATTTTTTATATAGCTTTAAATACTCTAAAGAAAGTTTAACATCTTTATATGGATTTTTACCTTCATCAGGTGTAAGCATTATTGTTTTTTTATCATACGCATATGTAGCTTTTTTAGTTAATGATAGTTTTCTTCTTTATCTTAATCTCTGTATTTTTGCCTCTTTGATGGGCTTTTTTCTATGGAACTATCCCTTTGGTAAAATATTTCTGGGTGACGGAGGAGCATATACACTGGGATTTCTTGCAGGCTTAAGCGGAATTTTACTTGTTAAAAATCATTCTTCTGTTTCAGCATGGTTCCCTTTGTTATTGCTTATGTATCCTGTATGGGAAACCGTCTTTTCAATATGGAGAAGAAAATATGCCCGAGCTTTCAGCCCCTTTAATCCAGACTCAATTCATCTACATACACTGATATATAGGAGAATTGTAAGACCAAAGTTCAGAAAAATAAAAAGAAAGCTCAGGAATTCGCTGACTTCGCCTTATTTGTGGATGGTTCAGATATTGTGTACAATTCCTGCAGTTTTGTTCTGGAGAAATCCAACAGTTCTTATAGTATTCTGCATCGCCTTTGCATTGTTTTATGTATGATTATACTTCAAAATTGTAAAGTTTAAAACACCAAAAATCTTAAAATTTTGATGAATTTGTTTGAAATTTTCTCTCTTTTAAAGCACACTTTAAAAGTGCTACAAAAATTCCAATAAAAATACCTGAGACAATTCCAATGCTCAGGTTAAGCAAAGGTTTTGGTTTTACGGGTTTAGGACTTAAACTAATTTCACCGAGAGGACGGATTATTACAGGATTTTTTATCCACTTTTCAAGTTCCTGTTTTTCTGTGAGTAAATCTGCAACTTTTGATGGATCATAGATAATTCCGCTTCTTTATTTTTAGCCTCTTCAATAGCTCTAACAACATTTTTTGAGTTTCCACTAGTTGATATCCCTATTAGGATATCTCCTTTTCTACCTTTTGCCTTAACTAATCTTGAATACACTTCATCGTAAGAGTAATCATTAGCCACAGCTGTTAAATACGAAGTATTGACATGCAATGCTTCTGCAAACAAGGGATTTCTATCTTTATAAAATCTACCTGAAAGTTCAGCTGCTATATGCTGAGCGTCAGCTGCAGATCCACCATTACCACAGAGAAGAACTTTTTTGTCGTTTTTAAATGCTTCTATAATAGCCTTAGCTACATCAAATATTGTTGTTTGTAGTATCTCGTCCTCTAACATTTTCTTTTTTACATCAATAGATTCCTTAAGTCTTGCTATTATTAGTGCTTTCATTTCTTACTCCCTTTATTTTTGTAAAGTAGCTTTTTAATTTTAAATTTTCCATGCTTCTACTCCATATTTTGTAAATTGATATCTTCTAAACTCACCACCAAATTTTTGTAGAGCTTCAATAACTTTATATCTTGTATTCTCAGGACAATATAATATCATAAATCCACCTCCTCCTGCACCAGAGATTTTTCCCCCAAGAGCTCCGGCTTTTATGATGGACATCATAATACTTAGATAAGATTTTCAATAACCAAAAATTCTTTAACCTATCACCACCAATTTATGGATGTGGAAGACGAGAGGTAAGAAATAAGATCCTTATTTTCATTTTTTCAATCCTTTATCTTTATTATATTTGCCTTCAATGTAAGCTGGTGCATGAGTTCCATACATCGTGAACACCTTCACCTAAAAATGTACTGAACCCCATTTGTCAAGACATTTTTTTGTTCTAAAATAGAGATTATGCTGCCTTATTTGTTCTCTCTTTAACATAATATTCAGCCTCAAATGCCTCTGGGCTTTTATATCTAAGCTTTGAGTGAACATAGGGCTTAAAATTCAACGTTCAAGGTCAGTATTAAGTTTTAAGCGTTAAGAAGTTCAACTTCCATTGTTTCAACGTTTTAACGTTCCAACGTTTCCCTATTCCAGTTCTTCGATTTCCGTCTCCCAATTCCCGAATCACGGTTTACTTTCTAACATTCCAACGTTCTAACGTTTCTACATTTTAACGTGTTAACGTTTCAAAATTATTATTAAATAGTTTACTCTTTCTTTTCTTTTTCTAATATTTCAATTATATTCTTTTTAAGAAAAATTAAATCCTTTTTAAGTGTTTCTTTTATAACTTCAACTTCTATTCCAAAATATTCATGAATTAATATATCCCTCATACCCGCAATCTCTCTCCAAGGAACATTAGGATATTTGTATCTTATTTCTTCACCAACCTTTTAGCAGCCTCTCCAATAATTTCAAAACATCTAATAACAGCAAACAAAGTTTTCTCATCTTTTTCCAAACAATCAATATTAGTATCTGAAGTAAAGATTTCTATTTTTTCTATGGCATCTTTAATATCAATTTAATAATCAAGATAAAGTCTTTCTTTTTTCATATTAATATAGCTTCTTTGAGTATTCTTTCACCAATAACTGGTTTTAAAGACTGCTTCATAACAAGATCTACTCTGACACCTAAATAATCAGATAAAAAAAATTTTAATCTCAAAAATTGTATCAAAGTAGGTGTTTTATAAAATTCTACTAGGATATCAAGGTCACTACTTTCATCTTGTTCGCCTCTGACATAAGACCCAAATAATGCAATATTCTTTATGAAATACTCTTTTTCTAAAAAACTACGTATTTTCTGTAATTTTTTTTACAATTTCTTCCATAAATTTTTCTACCTTTTTTATAATTAAAACTTATATTTTAATAATTAACTCAATTTACATAATAATCAAGCCTGTTTTACGATATATTTAGCTCCACTCGCAATACAAAACGTTTTAACGCTTTAACGTTCCAACATTTTAACGTTTTAATATTTTAACGTTTCCGTATATTCGTTATCCTATTTTCGATTAATGTTTCCGTTTAAGGGTCTAGGTTCTACGTTTCACGTTTTCACGTTTATACGTTTTAGCGTTCACACGGTTCTCGGTTCACGGCATTTTAACGTTTACAAGTTTTAACGTTTTAAAATAACCATTGCAATTTTTCAGTATAATTGTTAAAATTTTGTTGCTTTTTTAAATATGATTTAGGAGTGGCCATGGAAGAAAAAAATAAACAACAAATCATACCTGTGCAATATGTACCAATACATACATACGAAGAAGATGAAATTGACCTTAAAGAACTTATAAGAACTATTTTAAAACACAAATATTTCATACTAATATTTACATTAGCAATAACTTCTTTGGCGGCTATTTATGCTTATTTTAAAAAACCAATTTATGAAATAAAGTCTAATATACAAGTTGGATATATTAGTAATAGTAATAGTAATAGTAATAGTAAAATATATCTCATAGAACCAAATGCTTTGCAACTGTACATAAAGGGCAATTTTGATAATTCTGAAGATGAAAATGACAAATACCCTCAAGTAGATGTTGAGATAATCAAGAAAACAAATGACTTACTTGGACTTAAAATAAGAGATTTTTCAAATGAGGCAGCATTAGATTACCTCAACAAAATACTCGATTCTGTCAAAAAAGAGGAAGATAAAAAACTTACTTCCTATACCGAAAATATTAAATCTCAAATAGAAATATTGGAAACTCAACTGACAGAAACTGAAAAACAAATAACAGCTCTTGAGATTCAGCTTAAATCGACTAAAGACCCATTAATTTATCAAACAATAGCAAATAATATCAAAGAATACCAAGACAAATTATTAAGGACAAAGCTTAATATAGTCCAACTGAACTCACAAATTTCTCCACTAAATATAACAAGAACAAGCACCTTAGGTAAAGTATTAACTTATGAAGAACCTATAAAACCGAAAAAAAAGCTTATCATTGTCGTAGCTTTAGTCACAGGGTTTTTCTTGTCGATTTTCATGGTATTCTTTATGGAGTTTGTGAGAAGTTTCAAAGAAGAATAGGCTTGTGATAAGTGATAAGTGATGTCACTTTTTGTTAAGTTTGTCAAGAAGTTATATTCTTGATCCGTGATTCGGGTTACGGTTCTTGGTTCACGATTCCCGGCACTTTAACGTTTCAAAGTTTTTATCATCCTCCCAAACTTAAACCTTACAATACTCCTATACAGCCAGACATAAAACCAGCAGAAAAGGACAGTAAATATGACCAAAATTGGGGTATTTTGCCAGGACATTACGGCGGGGATAGCTCCAAACGAACAAATAAGCCAGAGAAAAGGGGATGTGGCAGAATTGCGCATAAGTTTTTCACTGCGTTGAATATCAAAAACAAAAGGAACAACTCTTTTATAAATTAATTGATGCAAATGATGACTATCCGGACTATCTATATGATGTTTTTTATGAAATTTTCTTCTGATGATGGAAAATACTGTTTCAAATGCCGGATAGATTACCGCTAAAAGTGGAAACCAGGGTGATACCTGAGGATGATTTTTGACAAGCATTACAGATAAAACTGCAATAGTAAACCCTATGAAATAGGCTCCACCATCACCCAAAAATATTTTACCAAAAGGGTAATTCCAAATAAAAAAGCCAGCAATACCACCTATCATTATAAATGATACAGTATAAATAAACTGATCATTTACTTTAAACCCCACATAAGCTATAGCCAAAAAATTATCATTGATACAACTGATGCAAGCCCATTATACCCATCAATTATATTGATAGCATTAGCAACACCTGCTACACCTATAATTGTAAAAATAACAGCAATAACTTTAATATGAAAAATATTGTCAACATAAGGTATCCCGATTCTCGTCAAATAAACATCTAATAAAAAATATACCAATAATCCCGATAAAATAGCTGCCAATAATCTAATTTTTGGTGATATTTTTTCATTACATCTTCCAACACCCCAAAGAGAAATACCGGTAACGAAGAAATTAAAAACATATAGTAATTATTACTATTTCCAGAAATAGATGCGTAAATTGCTGCAAGTGAAAAAGCGATAAAAACCCCCACTCCACCAACTCTTGCGTCGGCCTATCATGAAACTTCTGCGGTCCATCAAAATGGTCGGAGCCTATATATAAGCTTTTATTAAACAAAAAAATTATTATAAAACAAAAAGTTAAAGAAATTAAAAAAGATACAAGGAATAAGTTTGCCATGTTAACTCCGATGATTATTTCTATGTTCTACGTTCTAAGTTCTACGTTCAAAGTTCAAAGTTCAACGTTGTCTGCTAGAGCTTTTTATGTGACGAACAAAGGTATTTATTAGGCTATTTATTTTTAAAAATTTTTCTTTATTTCTTCAGACATTTGTTTAGATACATATTCGTTATCTAATGCTGCATAACATAAATTTCTCACTTCAGAAGCTGAAGCTCGAGCAATCACAAAAAATTGAATAAATTCTTTATTAGAACCTCTATCAAAACCTTCTGCAATATTTGACATTATAGAAATAGCCGCTCTTTGAATTTGATCCTTAAAATTATAATCTTTATTATCTTTGAAACACTCGTAAATTACTTTCACAAGCTCCCTTCTTTCTTTCCATGCATCAATATCTTCAAACCTTTCAATCCTCATACACTTTCATCATATAACGTTGAACATGGAACATTGAACGTTTATCTTTTATCATAATTCATCTCTACCCATTTTTTATATTCGCCAGACTTTACGGTCTCTACCCATTCTTTATTGTTTAGATACCAATCCACAGTTTTTTCAAGCCCTTTTTCAAAATCTACACTTTGTTTCCATCCTAACTTATTCTTAATTTTATCACAATTTATTGCATATCTTCTATCATGTCCTGGTCTGTCTTTTACAAAAGTAATAAGCTTTTTATAATAATCTTTATCCTTACCCATTTTGTTTGCCACAATCTCACATAACCGATTTACAAGCTTGATATTCTCCCACTCATTTTCCCCTCCTATATTATATGTCTCTCCAACCTCACCTTCTGTCAAAATCTTCCACACAGCACTACAATGGTCTTCAACATATAACCAATCTCTAATGTTTTTACCATCACCATATACAGGCAAAGGTTTTTCATCCAACATATTCAATATCATAAGAGGAATCAATTTTTCAGGAAAATGGTAAGGACCATAATTATTTGAACAGTTGGAAATAGTAACCGGAAGATTATAAGTATGGTAATAAGCTCTTACTAAATGATCCGATGCCGCTTTTGAAGCAGAATAAGGGCTCCTTGGGTCATATGGCGTCGTTTCGTAGAAATAGCCCATATCGCCAAGAGAACCATACACTTCATCAGTACTAATATGATGAAAACGTTTTGTTAATGAAGAATTATGAATGTTGAATGTTAGCTTAGCTTTGTCTGATTTGCCATTGTTATTTAGCCAGTATGTGCGTGCAGCTTCTAAAAGAGTAAATGTACCTTGAACATTTGTCCTTACAAACTCTTCAGGTCCCAATATAGAACGGTCCACATGACTTTCGGCAGCAAAATGTACCACCATATTTATATCATACTTATCAAATATTTCTCCTACTCTTTTTTTATCACAGATATCTCCATGCTCGAAAAAATAATTTTTCCCGCTATATTTTTCGGAAATATCTTCAAGGTTTTTTAAATTACCGGCATATGTCAGAAGATCAAAATTTACAATTATTCCATCAAAGTTTACTTTTTCAAAAAGGTACCTAATAAAATTTGATCCAATAAAACCTGCTCCACCAGTAACTAATATATTGTAATTATTGTAGCTCACAATACCTCCTTTTTAAGATAAACATATTATCACTTTTGCTTTAAATTATGCGTTTGAAGTAACAAAAGAGATCCTCTCATAATAAAAAATTACTATGCTTAAACTTCACTTAAAGAATCTATATACCTTTTAACAGCATCTTTCCAGTCAGGCAATCTTTTAAAATTATTAGCATCAAGATTCCCTTTTGATAGACGAGAATTTTTTGGTCTTACCGCCTTAGTGGGGTACTCTTCAGAAGGTACAGGAATTACATTAACATCTTTCCCTGAAATCTTGAATATCTCTACTGCAAGCTCATACCAACTACAATAACCTTCATTTGTTCCATGATACACACCATACTTATTAGTCTGAATCATATCGCAAATTAGCTCCGCAAGATCTTTTGTATAAGTAGGTGAGCCATATTGGTCATTTACTACTTTTAATGTATCTTTAGTCTCTGATAGCTTTAACATCGTTTTTATAAAATTGTTTCCGTTAATCCCAAATACCCAAGATGTTCTTACTATAAAATATTTATTAAGTATCTCATCAACAATCTTCTCCCCTTCTGCTTTGGTAAAGCCATAATAATTAATCGGGCATGTATCATGATTTTCATCAAAAGGCTCCACCCCTTTGCCATCAAAAACATAATCTGTAGAGATATAGACCATCTTTGCATCAATCTCTTTACATGCCAATGCAATATTTCTAGTACCAACAGTATTTACAGAATAGCATTTATATCTCTCTTCCTCAGCTTTATCCACAGCAGTATAAGCGGCACAATGCACCACTACATCAGGTTTTATTGTTAAAATATTTTGGACAGTTTGAATCTCATCAGTAATATCAAAATCATTCACATCTACGCCAATTACATCTATCCCCAATTCTTTTAATCTTAGTACCACATCATAACCAAGCTGCCCATTGACGCCTGTAACAAGCACTTTAATACTAAAATTGCAATCGCTATCTTTAAGATATGGTGCATTGCCATCCTTCTCCGATAAAATAGGATTTTCAACACCCCAATTAATCCTAATTCGGGATCATTATATTTTATACTTCTATCACACTCTTTAGAATAATACTCATCTACCTTATATTGTAATTCAACATTATCCGTAAGAGTTACAAAGCCATGTCCATAGCCTTTTGGTATAAAAATCTGCTTTCTATTTTGCTCACTCAGTTCTACAGCAATCCATTTTTTGTAAGTATCTGACCCTTTCCTCAAGTCCACAACTACATCAAGAATCTTCCCCTTAGTACACCTGACAAGCTTTGATTGAGCTTTAGGATTATTTTGAAAATGAATACCTCTCAACACACCTTTTTGGGTAGAATAAGAATGATTATCTTGCACAAAATCTGTATCCAAACCATATTTTGCAAATCTCTCTTTATTATAGCTTTCGGTAAACCAGCCACGATTATCTCCAAAACAGTCAGTTTCTATTATTAATACACCTTTCAAAACAGTGCTCTCTACCTTCATTTTAAACTCCAAACTATTAATAAGTAACCATCTTTAGCTAATAAATAATTTTGCCTTCCCCCACTTTTCTCAAATGCTCACCGTATGGTGATTTACCATACTTTTTAGCCGCGACAAGCAAAGTATTCTTATCTATCCAACCATTGTGATAAGCAATCTCTTCAATAGCTGCTATTTTTATCCCCTGTCTCTTTTCAAGTACCTTTACAAATTCAGCAGCATCTATCAATGAATCAACGGTACCTGTATCAAGCCACGCGTAACCTCTTCCAAGCAATTTGACATCTAATGTCCCATCTTCAAGATACAGCTTATTTAAATCTGTAATTTCAAGCTCCCCTCTATCTGACGGTTTTACTTTTTTTGCAAACTCTACTACACGGTTATCATAAAAATACAGCCCTGTGACACAGTAGTTAGATTTTGGTTTTTTGGGTTTTTCTTCAACAGATATCACCTTACCATTTGCATCAAACTCAACAATACCAAACCTTTCAGGGTCATTCACATAATAGCCAAAGATGGTAGCCCTGCCATTTTCAGAATTTTTGACTGCGCCTTTTAAATGGCTGGTTAGTCCGCTTCCATAAAATATATTATCACCCAAAATCATCGCACAACTATCGTCTCCAATAAAATCTTCCCCTATCAAAAAAGCCTGAGCAAGTCCATCAGGTGATGGCTGAACTGCATATGATAAGTTTATGCCGTACTGCTCACCACTACCCAATAATCTTTCAAAATTTGGTAAATCATGAGGTGTTGAGATAATCAAAATATCTTTTATCCCTGCCAGCATCAATACTGACAAAGGATAATAAATCATAGGTTTGTCATATACAGGCAAAAGTTGCTTACTTGTCACCATAGTCAGTGGGTATAATCTCGTCCCACTACCACCAGCTAAGATTATTCCTTTCATAAAAGCTCCTTAAAAATATCTAATAATTTTTATATATTTAACTGTTTTAATTCAAATATTAAGCTTCAACCTCGCTCTATTATTCATTTGATTTCTTTCTTTATCAAAAACCCATCCCCATTTATTAAAATAATAAATAGCTGATTTTATGTGATAGGTTAACAATTTCCAATTCTTGTATGAACCTTTTTCATACTCATGATAAATATATGTATTTGGATAAAATACGGTCTTTGCTACTTTATGTATTCTTCTAGATAAATCAGTATCTTCTAAATACATAAATATATTTTCATCAAATAAACCTACTTCTTCTAAAATACTACATCTTAAAAACATGAAACATCCTGACAAATATGGCACATTCATAATTTTATCATACCCGGTCCATCGCAATTCATACTGCTCATTTCTTTTTTCCAGCCACTTTTTAAATGGCATGAATCTTCTAAAAATTAGATCAATAGGTGTTGGTAATAGTTTACAAAGATATTGTATTTCACCATCAGGATACCTTACCTGAGGCATAATGTTTCCAATATCTTTATTCTGCTCCATATATGCATAGAGTTCTTCTAAAACTCCACGCTCAAAATACACATCAGGATTCAATACAAGATGATAGGGCACATGGTCTTCTATACTTTTTCGTATTGCAATGTTGTGAGCTTTACCATAGCCTAAATTAGCATTGTTAAAAATATAAGTTATTCTTGAATCTAACTGTGCAAGCTCTTTTAACACATCGTTAGAAGAATTATCTACTAAGTATAGTCGTACATTTAAATCAGTATTTAAGACACTCCTAATAGCTCTTAAAACTTGTTCTTTTTTATTGTGGTATAAAACTATTGAAGCATTAATTTGTCTCATTTTAATTTCCCTAACTTTTTAGTTACCCCATGCCAAAATCCAAGCAATACATATTTCAGATTTGTAAAATGTGGTTTTGCTAAAATCGGATAACCGACTATATACCTAAACGATTTAAAAAATAATGTCATTCTATGCAATACATCCAAATCTTTTGAATATAAAGCTAAATAAAAAGCATTTCGTGTTATGTAGTAGTGTCTTACATGATTTCTTAAGTTTACTTCCCTAAAGCCAAGGTTTTTGGAATTATCTCCCAGTTGATGATTTATAACAACATCTGCGTTTCCTATTATCTTATAGCCTTTATTTCTAGCTCTCCAGCACCATTCAAGGTCAACCCAATCTATAAAAAGGTCTTCATTCATCAATCCAATATTATTTAAATATTTTGCTTGTAATATTGTTCCAGATGCTATAACTTGCATCACTTCATGCAATCCATTTTTTGGAAAAAATTGTTTAAAAATTATAGGTGAAACTTGAATAAATCCATCATCACCTTTTTTATTACTATCTATAAATCTTGGTGCGACAGCAGCAATGCTTTTATCATGAGAAAAAACTTTTAGCATATCATCAACATAGTTATTGGGGTAACATGTATCTTGATCAGAAAGCATTATAAATTCGGCATTATTTTCTAAAGATTTTTTGATACCGACATTTTGTGCATATGCAATACCATAATTATCCCCAAGATAAATTATTTCTACTTTTTCATTTTGAAAACTATCTAGTCGTAAATCTTTATTTGGAGTATTGTCAACTATATATATTTTTCTAACTTGCGAAACTATACTTTTTATAGACCTTTCTAAAAGCTCTATCTCTGCGTTATATGTTACATAAACTGTATCTATTGTCATTTTTGTCCTTAAAAATTTAAATTCTGGAATATCATTATAAAAATAAGATAAATTGTAAGCCATAATATTAACGGAATTTTAGCAATCGTTTTTTGTTTAAAAATAAGAGCAAAGTGTGGAATTAAAATAATCAAAACTACTCCCAAAAACTCTGAAACCCTAAATGCTAAAACAGGAATAGCAGATGAAAAGTAGAAAAAGAATAGCATAAAACCAAATATTTTTAAAAACAATGCATCATATTTTGATTTAAAATAACTATAGTATGAAATCATAATGTAATAAAGCAGAAATAAACTGCTGTAATAAACATTAAATAAATTTATTTGACTAAATTTTCCATAATCTAATAATGAGATATAGAATTCAATTTTATAAGATATAAAATCAGGCAATATAGATAAAAAAGGATGTAGGATTGCAATTATACTAATACCACTAAATGTAAAAAACATGCCAATTAATGGTAAGCAGAAAAAATCTTAATATTTATCTTATATGGGTTTAAAAAATAAACAATCAACATTATTATAGCTGAATAATGAAACATCATAGCCAAGATTGTTTTAAATAAAAAAGCTTTAAAGTTACGATTATATATATCTGGGATAGCCAATAAAAAGATAGCAGTTGCAACTCCTGCTCTAATTTGAGTCATTTCATGCAATATAAAATATAGGCATAAATATGTAAAAATACTGAAAATAGGTGATAAAGATAGTTGTCTTATTGCTAATACTTTAAGAGTTACACCAATAATCGCAAAAATCAAAAAAAATGTTTGCTCATTACCCCCGAATAATATTTTATTAAATTCGTTTATTATCCAAAATGCTGGCTCTTTATCTATAAAATTTGCTTCGGATAAACTCACATGCAAAACACCAACATAATTTAATGAATCGCGATCTATTCCGATAGGTCGAAGCCCTGCAATTAGTATCAACAAAGTTCCTATCAAAATAAAAACAAGTGTTTTAGAAGAGATTGTCAAATTTTTACTTGCTATCAATATACTAACCTTTTGATGGTTATTTTAATTTTGTCTTTAGCTTTAGAAAAAAAACTTCTATCTTTAAATTCGTTATGCAATACATATTCAAAATATCCTTTTCCTTCTCTCGCACTCTCATCCATAAAATTAAAATTCTCACCATTTTTCCAAAGCACATAAGCTAAGCTCAATTGGTCTCTTTTGGTTTGAGTGTTTAGTTCCTCCCACCAATCAGTCATAAGTTTTATAATATTGTCACTGTTATGTTTTCTAAAAATTATACTATTTTCACCAAGTCCAAAATTTTTAGGGAAACCCTCATTTTTATATTTATCCATCTGTTTTTTAGTTTCGTCATATTTTGTTTTACCAAGTATTACACACTCTCTTGCCTCATCATACACACAATCTCTTGCAAAATGCTTTGGTACTGCCATATCATATCTACACAAATATTTATTTGCCAACTCTAAGGGATTACCAACAATAGCAATATTTGCATCCACATACAAACTCCATTCATATTCACTCAAAACAGATGTGGAAGAATTTTGTATTTTCTATTCATCATATTTGCGGGCATTTCACACTCTTCTATCAGTCGAATTTCCCAAACATCAGATGTAAGATGTTTTTGGTCTGTAAAACAGATAAAATCACACCCCTCGAACTTCTCTTTTGGCTCTATCAAATCATCATAATTCCCAAAAAGGGCGGTATATACAACTAATTTATTTTTCACCCCATCCACCTTTCATACCACATCATAAATGTCAAAACCAACCAAATTTTATTTGCGCTAAAGTTACTATTTTCAAGCCACTGTTTTTTTAGTTTTTCTACTTCTTCTACATTTAGCACACCGGTTTTTGCAATTTTTTTGCTATCCAGATACTCTAAAACATATTTTTTGAGTTCATCTCCAAACCATTCATTGAGTGGTATGCTAAATCCCATCTTTGGTCTATCCATCAACTCTTTTGGGATATAGTCGTGAACAATTGACTTTAAGATATATTTTTTGTTTCCATCTTTTATCTTATAACTACTTGGCAGCTGACTTACAAACTCTATGATTCTATGATCTAATAATGGCTCTCGTCCTTCTAAGCTCACACTCATAGTAGCACGATCTACTTTGACCAAAATATCATCAAGTTGATATGTTTTGTAGTCTATCGCCATCATTTTATCGACAGCATCATTGTGAGAGTTTAAACGTATCTTATCATCAAAAGATGTTTTGATATCTATTGCCCTACCCAATAAACTATTTACTTCCGATGGAATAAAGTAGTAAACTACACCATTCATCATCTCTATCTCATCTTTTGCTTTGATGAGAGTCTTTAGCTTTTCGTATCGATTTACAAAGTTATAAGTTTTATTGAGTCCTATAAGATATTTTGGATCAACTAGTTCCATAATATCCCCAAAAATAGATGGTACTTTTGAAAACATTTTTTGATATTTGAGGGTTTGAGTATATTTATCGTATCCACCAAATATCTCATCCCCTCCATCTGCGCTAAGGCTAACTGTAACAAATTTTTTAGCTAAACGACTTACAAGTGTGGTAGGAATATTTGATGAGTCTCCAAACGGCTCATCCCATATTTCAGGCATTAGAGGTAAAAGCTCTTGAGCATCTTTTTGTGTGCAGTAGTATTCTGTATGATCGGTTCCTAGATACTCTGCCACTTTTTTAGCATGGTGAGCTTCATTGTATTTTTCTTCATAAAAACCTATGCTAAAGGTTTTTAGTTTTTCGGTTCTATCTTTTTGAAGTATCGCCGTTACTGCACTGCTATCATATCCACCACTAAGAAATATCCCCACAGGCACATCGGCTACCATTCGATATTCACATTGCGGACTTTAAAAGTTTTTCGGTTTCAGCTTTTGCTTCTTCAAAACTAATGTCTAATTTTGGTTTGTTATAGCTATCAATCACATCCCAATTACTTTTGAATTTTAATTTCTGAGTTTTTAAGTCTAATTCTGCATAATGTCCTGCTGGAAGTTTGTGAGTATATTTAAAAATAGTGTGCGGCTCTAATATATAACTGTAACTGAAAAAAGAGTGATAAAGCATTGATATCTATTTCTTTTTGAAAATTTGGATGTTTGTGAAAAGATTTTAACTCACTAGCAAAGAGCACCAAACCATCTTTTTTGTAATAATAAAATGGTTTAACTCCTGCTCTATCTCTTATAAATATAAGTTTACTGGCTTTTTTATCAAAAATAACAATAGAAAACATGCCAATAAATCTATCAACTGCCTTGATACCCCACTTATGATAAGCTTTGAGAATTACTTCTGTATCGCTTTGGGAATAAAAGTTGTAGCTGTACTTTTCTAGTTCAGCTCTTATTTCTTTGAAATTATAAACCTCACCATTATGAATAATCTCTAAATGTTCAAACTCCATAGGTTGATGACCATGAGATGAAAGATCTAAAATAGAAAGTCTTCTATGGCCTAAACCGATATTTGCATACTCATTTTCATAAAAACTATATCCACTATCATCCGGACCTCTATGATGCAGCACATCGGTCATTTTTGTTAAAGTTTGTCTATCTGATTTTTTAGAAAAATCACAAAATCCTGCTATGCCGCACATTTAAAAAGTCCTTCCAAGTTTGCCACTTAGTCCATCCCTTACAGCTCTTAGAATGAGTTTGAATCGTTTTGTGACTATTTTTGGTACCAAAAAAATATGGATCAAGTAGTTGTACAATAAATTAATCGACATATTTACAAAATAAACATATTTATTTTCTATGAAATTCTTATCCAAAATACATGATTTCTCACTGCATAATATATTTTAAATTCACTTGCTGTTGGTTCGTAGTGGGGATTTTTAACTTTTGTGGTTGTCCATGTCCAATCAATATCTTTTAGACTACTTTCACTGCAAAGATAAAGATTAAATCCATTTTTTGTCATCCTTAATGTCCATTCATGATCATCAGCATATACAAAAAAATCTTCATTTGGAAATCCAATTTTTGTTAACACTGTTTTAGCCAAAAACAAACCACCATAAGGCGCAACTTGACTTCTTATAATTGGATAATTGTTTTTATTTTTTTTATTGTTTATATCATTTATTTTTTCTATAAACCACCATTTGATATGAAAATTTAAAAAACTGTTTGTTTTATATTCTATTGGTTTTCCTCTGGATTGAGCCAATAGGTTGTCTTTATATGATTCTCTAAATGATACTAATATATTTTTCTCACTATTACCTAAATATTTATAAGCATAAAATAATTTTTTATATGCACCCTTCTCTGGTACATTGTCATCATCTAAAAGCCAAATAAATTCGCATTGTTGGTCATTATAAGCCTCTTCAAGCCCTCTTTTAAATCCACCTGCTGAGCCATAATTATCATCCAGATAAAGTACTTTTATCTTATCGCTTCCCAACTCTAGCTCATAAGCTTTTAATTTTTCTCTACTTTCAGGCTGTGAATTATTATCTACAACTATAATTTTTGCCACACCTTCTGCCAATGCACTATCAATCACTTGCTTAAGAAGATGAAAACGATTTCCGTATGTTACTGTTACTGCGAAGGTTGTCATTTTATTTTTCTAACACAAAATATATTTCATTAGCTGGAAATAAGTAACAAAGATTTTCTTCGTAATATTCTTTTACATAATTATTTATGTTAAATATTCTTTGGTAAATTCTTTTAATATAATGTCTTATCCTAAAATTTGAATAAAAAATAAATTTTATTTCAACAACTTTAAAATCTAAACTATTATAAAAAGTAGGCACTTCTCGTTTTAATGAAGATGTTTTGCTCATATAATAAAAGGTATACAAGCCAAAAAAAGATTTATGTGTGTAATCGCTATAAAAATGTGGGTTAGAAAAATGTGGAACAGTACCGATCTTTCTTCCTCCTGGTTTAAGTATTCTATATATTTCGGACATCACTAATTCTAAATTTTGAACATGCTCCAAAAAATGGCTAGAATATATTTCATCTATGGAATTATCAGGTATAAATCCCAATCCATCATTAATGTTAGCAACAATGTCTACAGTCTCTAAATCTACTATATCAATGGTAATAGAATCACTAAATTTTCTTTTCGGTCCACAACCAAGTTCTAAAACATTCTTTTTGTTTAAATTAAGTTCTTTCAACTTATTGTATTTGTCTATCATAATTTTCCTTTTATTAGTTTAATAGCATAGTAATACAACATCGTTGTTACAAAAATCTCAGTAAAGAGAACTACCAAAGATGCACCAATGTAATCATAGCTGGGAATAATAGCAAATAGTAATACCAAATCAGCTATTCCACCAATCAAAACAGATCTAGAAAAATATCTATCTTTCTTACCTACAAGCAAAATGTGTACTGCAGGTATATTTATGGCAATAACGAGAGGAACTAATTGCATTATAGAAAGACTTTCTATAAGTTCTTTATGTATTTCTCCAGATATAAATAATGATATATATTCTGTAAAAAAGAATAAAAGAATAAAAATAAAAAATGTATACAATAAGATTCCTCCACCAAGCTTAAATAAAAATTGTATAAATTTCTTATCTAAATTATATTTTTTTACAACATGAGGAAACAATGTTCTTGAAATTACAGAAGCTATCTGATTTGTAGCATCTATAATTTTTTTAGCGATTGCAAAATAACCTACAATTAAATCAGTGGTAAATATTCCTAAAATTAAAATAGTATTACTTTTGTAAAGGCTAACTCCAAAGCTTGACACAAACAAGTGCCAACCATCAAGCAAATAGTTTTTTAAAATTTCTATTTTTTGAAAAGCAAACTTTATCTCAAAATTTGTTCTAATGAAATAAAGAGCATAGAGTCCTCCAAAGATAGTTCCTAAGCTGCTTAAAATCGGAACCATATAAAAATCACTTTTTTCTTGTACAAATATAAATATAGCTATGGTAAAAAGTAATCTTGAACCAATATTTATATAAGTGATATATTTCATCCGCTCCATACCCTGAAAAAACCAGATAGGAAAAAATACTTGCCCTACAACCATGCCAAAACTCAGGATAAAAACCTCCCAATCCTTCCTAAACTTATCAAAACTTAAAATCAATATTATAAGTAAAACAAAGCTTAAAATCAATAAACCAAACTTAATAATCATCACGGAGCTGAAAATCTCCTGAACTTTCTCTTTATTTTCTCTGTGAATGCTTATCTCTCTCGTTGCAGAGAGATTAAAACCATAATCAGTAAGTATTTGAAAGTAAGTTACAGTTGCAGTAGCAAATGCCAAAAGCCCAAACTTCTCTACCCCCAAAACCCTAACCAAATATGGAAAAGTAATTAAAGGTAATATGTAATTTACTCCCTGTAAAACAGAAAGAGAAATAAAATTCTCTAAAAGTCGTTTTTTATCAGTGCTGAGGGTTTTAAGACGCCTTTTTAAGTTTGATTTTTCTCGGAATTTGGCTGCAAGATTAGTTAGCATGATTACCCCTTGGGAGTGAAGAGTGAAAAGTGAACAGTGAAAAGTGAAGAGTGAACAGGTAAATCATTTTTTTGACCTCATATATTTCCCCAATCTCCCTTTTAAGCATCTTAGTTAGCATGGTTACTTAGGTTTTAGAGGTTGTAGAAGTTCTAGAGGTTTTAGACGTTGTAAAGGTTGTAGAGGTTTTAGACGTTGTAGAGGTGGTAGAGGTTGTAGAGGAGCTAGAGGTTATGGATTTTATTAGTTGGTTGAGGAGGTAGCTTATTTCAGTGAGTTTGTCTTCAAGTTCACTGTACTTTTCTTTGCTTATATAGCCTAAATCTCTCGCAAGCAAAAGGAAGTATCTTAATTCCTCCAGAAAGCCTCTGGAACTGTATAAATACCTGGAGAATTCTTTTTTACTTTTCTTAGAATGCCCTTCTACAATATTGGCAGGCACAGAACAGGCTACTCTTTTAAGTTGATCAACTAAAGAATATACCTCTGTCCTTGGAAAATCCTTTATCAATTTGTAAATATCTAATACCATATCATGACTTTTTTGCCAAACCACCAAATCTTTCCAACTATTACCCATTTACAACCTCTACAACGTCTACAACCTCAAAACCCTCTCCCCCCTTCCCCACTTCCCTCTCCAATTCCTCAATCTCCCTTTTTAGCCTCTCATACTCATCAAGCTTTATTTGCAAAAATCTTTTAGTAATTTTGTATTTTTCCCTTATTCCTTTAGGTGTTAAGAGATAACGATATGCCCATTTGTTTGGACTTTTTTTAAAGCGCTCAAATTTTATTATCCCCTTTTCTGCAAGCGCCTTTAGAAGATAGTTTATCTTGCCCAGACTATATCCCAGCCTCCTGGCTAAGTCTCGCTGAGAGACATTACTATCCTTCTCTATTTCCTTGATAATTTTATAAATTTCTTCAAGATTTGCTAAAAAGGCCATAACCTTTTCCAATCATATTTTTTTTGTTCAACAGATGAACTCTGCTTTCTAAACTTCTTAAAAAATGTCAAGTAGATTTTGAAGAAGGGAAGGTGAGTATAATTGGTTTTAAAACAAGTTTCTAGCTAACTTTCATACTCCCAAATTCATACAACCAACTTCCACCCTGCCACATTTATAGGGTTGAAACGCTCGCTTAAGCCTTTAAACACTCTAACATCTCCCATTCAAAATTTACAATATTCTTTTCCTCAGAGCTAAATTCTATACCAACCAGGTAAATTTCTTTAGATTTATTTAAATACTTCTGCGCATAATCTCTTTCTTTTATCTGTTTTAAGGCTTCTCCTTTCTTACCATCAACCTTAAATTCCAGAATGTAAATTTTATCCCCTACAAATAAGGTCAAATCTATTCTGTCTTTATTTGTTATATCTTCACCAATAAGGTCTATCCCCAGCGATGAAAGGTAAGTATATACTACACTTGCATAAAAACCCTCATACAAATTTAAATCATTTTAGTATAATTTGTATATGGTATTGAGGAAAATAGAGAGGCAAGAGTTTTTTAAAATCTTCAAGCTTTCCATAATAAAGAGATTTTATCAGTGATTCTTTAATTTTAGTATCACTATTATAAAGATAACGAATTATGTAGTCACTTAAAGATATCTGAACTTCCAGATTGGGTATTCGAAGTTTGTATTCTATAGATTGCAAAAGCTCATTATGTATAACTTCATCTATGGTCAAATAACCTGATTGAAAAAGTAAAACCTCTAAGTCCATATGCTCTATGTCAAAACTTGATAGTATTTTCTTATCCACTGTGAGGTTAGTAAGGTTCGGTAAAAAGTAGTTTTTTCCTTTTATTAATTTAATCAAAAAGGACGGAGTACCTGTCTCAAACCAATAATTATCAAATATATGATCATTGGCTATAAACTGCAATATATCAAAGGGATTATAAACATTATCCTTTAAAAAATTATAGCCATTATACCACCTTTTCACCTTTTCCATATCCACATTTTCTAAGTAGGGCTTAAAAATTGTCTCTAAGTCATGCTGAGTATAGCCGCAGATATTTCCAAATCTTGGATTTAGGGATATGTCAGTTAGCATATTTAAGCCACTAAAAATTGATGCCCTGGAAAACTTGCTAACCCCTGTTAAAAAGGCAAATCTGATATATGCATCGTTATCTTTGATAATAGAGTAAAGCCCACTTAAAAATTCTCTATTTATCCTGGCCTGCTCCATATCTTCTATAACATCCAGTATGGGTTTATCATACTCATCGATTAAGATTACAACCTTTTGATTGTATTTCTTATAAGCCCTGTGAATCAAATCTCTAAAACAACTACCTGGATCTTTTAGGTTATCACAGCTTACTTCCAGTTGTTCCTGGTTGGTTTTAAATATATCCAGAGCTACTTGTTTTAAACTATCCAGGCTTTGAAAATTACCTGCCCAGCTTATTTTAATTACAGGGTATTTTTCTTCCCACATCCATTTGTCATAGATATATAACCCTCAAAAAGCCTTTTATTCCCTTCAAAAAGCTCCTTTAAGGTATCCAGAAAAAGAGATTTTCCAAACCTGCGGGGACGGGAAAGAAAAACATACTTATAGTTTATTGCAAGCTCATAGGCTTCAAAGGTCTTATCTACATATACATAATTGCCCTCTATAATCTCACTAAAGGTCTGTATTCCTATGGGTAGTTTTTTCATCTTCTTGCTCCTGAATTTGGTTGAGTAGCATATTGGATGAGTGGATAAGTTGTTGAGTGGAATAGTAGAATAGTGCTTAATTCTTCCTGGTTACTCCTTGCATTCAATCCACTTATCTAATCAACCACTCAACTACTCATCTACTTAACTACTCAACTAATCCTCAACAGCTCATCCCGTCAATCTCTTCCTGGAATAGACTCCACAAGCTTTGATTACAGGGATAAATTCTATCTTTTTTAGCTTTTATAAGGTTTTACTTCTTAAATATACTTTTAACAAAAGATCTACTTCCCAATACCCTAGCATCTGTGAAATATCTACATCTATATCTAAACAAATCCACATTTGTTAATTTAAAAACCTTTTTACGCTCTTCTTTTAATATATCTTTATCTAAAGCTGCTTTTTACTAGCTTTTAAGGATCTTTTTTCAGTTTTTTACAAAATTAAGCTAACTCTATTTTATTCGTTGAGGTACTTTGAAAAAAGAAGGTTAAGTTTTTTTTGCTGTAAATTTTTTGTGCATATGGTATCTTTTCTGAGTTTTGATCTTTCCATGTTATAACTATAATATATGGGATTAAATATCAGCAATAATATTTGATGGTGCAAAAAATCTGTTTGAGTACACTTTTTTACATTATCAGGATAAATCATAAAAACTCTAAAAATTCTCCTCTCGCCTAGGTTGAATTTTACCCTTTTCCCTAGAGAGGAATGGGAACAAGATAAGAAGATTAACACACCCTTATCTTAAACTAGCCTAGGCGACATCTTTTTTGACTTAGTGGATTCTTACCTTTGTATTATCCTAGTTTCTGATTATCCTAAGAGACTGGCTTTTTATCTTTTGGTTCGTTGTTATTTGGCAACTCATCAAAGTATCCCAGAAATCTCAAAGAAATGGAATAGGTTGATTTTTCTAATTTAATTTTTTCTCCTATGTTAATTATATTGTCTTTGGTATAAAAACCACCATCTTTTTGGTCATAATAAAAATTAGCTTTTTCTAAAAATGTAATACCAATTATGTCATTGTCATCTAAAACTATTTTATTTTCAAGCATTAAATAGTTTGGCCCTTCTTTTGCAGTTAGTTCTTTTGACTCTCCTACGCAAAGGTAAGAATCATCTTCCATTTTTCTAAATATTTTTATCTTAAATACTGTTGGTCCAGCAAAGTATCCAGCAATTCCTCTGATTTCATCACCATTTTTAAAATTTTTTCCCAAATAAATTACAGTGGAACTTTTAGAGTAGACCTTACTCCTTTTAATTAATTCTCCTCCTGCATAATCCATAAGGGCTTTTTCATTTGAAAGAGTATCTATCTTTACTAATAGTTCTCTTAAAAAGATTCTAAACTTTACCCTAAGGCTTGAGAGTTCTTGAGAACCAAACTCCTTCTCTTTTGATAATATTTCATTTAATTTTTGGCATTGGTCCAGTTTTTTGTGCAGCTCTTGGTTTTTATGAGTCGCTTGAGTAAGCTCATTTTTGTAATCTTTTATTTTCTTTTTTTAGGATTTGCATGTTTTGGGAGCAACCCAAACAAAAGATAATAAGTATTACAAATAGATTTCTCATAAAAAGCTCCTTTAATATATTTATTTTATATTAAAGTTAATTTCTTTGATTTGATTATTTTTGTGGTTCTATAATTTTAGCTGTGTATTTACCAGGTTGAAATGGATTTATCTCAGATCTTATCTTGACTTTCTTTTCCTTTAATCCTTCTAAGAATAGTGGAATTTTTCTTAGCTCGTCATGGTTAGATATGTTTGTAACTATTAAATAGCCAATAAAATTATCTTTATTTTTATTTTTAATTAAAAAATTAATATTTATATCTAGATGGTTAACTTCATTTACTATCTTCTCATTTTTTAAAATGTATAGCTCTAAATTATTTGTTAAGGATAAATTTTCATTATCTTTAGACTCATTTTTATCCTCTTCTGGGATTATATCTTTTGAGACTAGATCGTTTAAAACTTTTAAATAGAGCAAGTTTTTTAACATTAAATTGTAATTTACATAATTTGTGATCTGGACAATTTTTGGAGATTCCATATTGGTTAAAATAAATACATAATCCCCTTTCTTTTCAAATTGTTCCTGGTTGTCTTTACTTTTTATCTCGGAATGTACACTTACAGTTGCAAAAATGTAACTTTTATTGTTTTTAATTTCTTTTATTTCTATGTCCTTGTAATGTACATCTATACTCTCAAAAATGAGTTGATGAAGTCTAAGTAGCTTGTTGTATTTTTCTTGGTTTGACTTACTCAAAATCTCTTTTATTATATTTATATTTTTTTCTTCACACGCAGTAAAATATCTTTTAATAATCTCTTTTGGTTTTGTATAATCTTCAGAAAAACAAATAGTAGTGTTATTAATTAAAAATAATAATATTGCTAAAAAAGTATATAATAATTTTAACTTCATCAATTTTTCTTCCACAACTTTACACCAATTTCAATGATTTGAAGGTCATAATATCCCAGTTCGTCTTCTACTTTTATGATAATAGGTAAAAAGTCTATATCTTGGTATGCATAAGCAATACTTTTGTATTGGTTGAAAATATCATAGGTGGTTTTGGCATTGGCATACACAGCCTTTAACACCTCCAGGCTTAGACCGCCTTTTAGAGTATCATTTCCACTTATAAATTTTGATATTTTGTCTAGCTTGAATTTTTTTATTAGTTGTGCGCTTGAATTTTTTAACTTGTCAGTTAGAGGTTTGCTTAAAGCTTCTAACTTATTAACAGTAAAATTTTTACCAGAGATTAACTCACCTACTTTAGTCTCATTGAGAGTGCCTCCTATAAAATCAACTGTACCAATGCTCCAATCCATAATATTTACAGCCGTATCGTAGTTTGCCTCTTTAGCGAACTTGCGGTACCTTCAGTGGAAAGTTGAATGTCTGGTAAGCCTAAGCCCTTGCTTCCTGCTTTGTATAATTTTTCTAAGTTTTTATAGTTTTTAAAAAATACCTTATTTTCCAAGGGTAATACTTTTTTAGCAGCAATAGTCCCCAGCCCACCACTAGCAGCAAAATCACCAAAAACTCCAATAAAACCTGATAATACTTTTATATTAGTATCAAGATAAGCTTGAAGTTCATTGGGAAGTTCCTGCGTTAAGTCGAGTCCTTCTATCGTACTGGGTTCATAAAAGAATTTAAATTCACCCGTTTCTATTGTCTTTATTAATCTATTACTGTAGAATGTAGAATTTCCTGCTTCCTTTAATCTTCCTTTAGCTGCTATAGTAATTTTTAATTTTGTATCATTGGGATCCTTTATAGATACAACAGACGGTTTTGTTTGCCAGACTCCAGCCTCAAGGCCCGAAGGAATACGGGCTTTAATTTTTGGAGCAGGATTATCAATGGTTATTTTTACATCCTTACAAATACTTTCTCTTTTTTCACAGACAATTAAATTTGCATGTAAAGGGAAAACTATGTCTGCTTCATCTCTTAAAAACTTATCTTTTAACTTAGGTATATTGATGCTTGCTGATAGTATACCTTTGTCATCAGTCGAATAAGTTTTATTGATATAAAATCCATCCTCAAGCCCTTTAGGTTTAAATAGTTTTCCGCTTTTCAAGTAAAATTTATCAATCTTAGCTATCTCAATCTTTTTGTTTTTAAAAGGCTCTCCCCTATCAGATGCTTTTATTTTTATCTGGTAACTTTTACCATCAGGATAAATATTTTCTTGATTAATTAATTCTACTTGCAATTTGCCAATTGCTTCTTTTAAACTGAAATCAAGTTCAATATTATCTTCAACACCATTATTATTTAAGTTAAAAGTTAATTTATATAATCCTTTTTCATCAGTCTTTGTGCTTTTGTCTTCAATTAGAACAGTTGCTCCTTTTAAGGGGTTGCCTTGCTCATCAGAGATAGTCCCTGAAAAATTTAGAATGTTTTTATTGTCTATAGGTACGGTTAATATCCTATTGATTGATTTATAGCCTTCTTTTGTAATTGAGATATTAAAATCTTTTTCTTTAGTTTTTTTAAATTGAGTCCATCCTGTATTAATAACCTCTTTTTAATAATTTTCCCTTATCACAAAATCGTAGTTCCGAATAAGGACCTATAGCTTTATTTAAAAGTGCCTCGTTTCTACCTGTAGGGTATAATGGAATTCCAAAGCCAGTTCCAAATAGTAAAGCACCATCTACATCATCAATTGATGCTTTGTAAGATGGTAAATTGCTAAAATTCCCTACCCATTGTTCTGCAAAGGCCTTTACAACATCTTCTTTGCTGGCAATAGGGACATCGTTTAAATAATCATTAAAATTAAAATCGATTATAGTTTCATATGCTTTACAGTTTTCAGGGATATTTTCGAGTATTTCATCTAGATATTTTGAAAATTTTTTTGTGGTTAATTTTTTTCAGTTCTACCCAAAAAGTCTAAGATTTTTATTTCGTATTTCTCTTGATATTTTAAGGATTTGGATCTTTCTCTTTTATAGTCGCTGTAATAAAGAAAGTTGCTAGCAGTATTAATTTTCCCTGCTTTTTTCAATTTGAAAAATTTTTGTTTATTTATACATGCAATTTTTTGTTTTATGTTTGCTGAAAAAACTCGATTGTATCTAAAAATTCTATTGTTTACATGTATTGGCTTATAATCTCTATAGTATGGTACCTGCCATATGCCATCTTTTATTATTTCATTGTTAAATATATAAATGTCAAAAATAGAGTAGTTTTTATTGTTTTTTATAAAATCTAAAACTGGAATAGATACTAATTGGTTGTTTTCTATTTTATAAAGTGCATTTTCAGGGTTTACATTTGTCATCTTCATGAAAACTAAATTCCCTTTATCGTCTAAAAAGATTTTGTAGCTATCTGAAGGGCTTTTTTTCTGAATCAATTTAACACTTGCAAGCTGGTTTTGCTTGTTATAGCTCACTAGTATGATGTTGTCATTATATCTAATTTCGCCTGATAAATAGTAGTATTCATTGTTTGTTATGTTATAAAGAATATTATCTGGCACATTTCCATTTTTTGGACAGTATTCAGGTTCTTTAAAGATGCTTGCACATTTAAGATTATCTTTTAATTGAATGTCTTCAAAATTTATATCAAATGAGTCTTTGTTAATAACTTTAAACAAAGGTTTATGTCCTTTGATGGATATGACAAGAAGACTTTTGGGAGAAATATTTTGTAAAAGAGATGTTAATTTTTTATCTAAAGGGATGGACAATTGGGTATTTACATGGTTTAACTCAGTATCAAGTATCTTTAATGGTATATTTAAATTTTTGTTATATATTTCACTTGTTTTGTCAAAAAGTTGAATTTTTATATCTGTATTATATTGTTTTGAATCTTTAGTAAAATAATTTTATCAAAGCACGTTAGAATATAAAGTTTAAGTTAAGGTTAACTCTTTTTATTCAACAATCCTTTTTCGTTTTTTCTATGTTTTAAATAGATAGTTTAGTACTAGTTTTCCATCAAAATTGTTGGTAGAAATTATTCTAGCAATATAGTTTTTATATTTAAAAGAATAGGACGCCAACCCTCCTTCTCTATAGATGCTATCCTCTCCAATATTTAGTGGATAGGTTTTTTGTTTGTTTTTTTGGCAATTTCTAATGTATTTTGCTTATTATTTTCCCAAATATTGCCTACATTAGTGTAATAGCCAATTTGTATATAAATAAAGCTGTCACTATCTACTGACTTGTAATATCTTGCAGATTCGACGCTTCCATCCCCCATTAATTGGTTTTTATAGTTTGGAAAGAATTGATTTTTTTTATCCTGAAATTCCACACCGTATAGCTTTGATATCTCTGAAAGGGAAGGAAGTAAAAGAAAGGTGTTATCTTGGTTGCCAGCAAAAGCAGGGGTAAACAAAACAAAGATAAAAAGGAGTGTTAAAGCTTGTTTCAGTTTCATAGGATTAGGTTAACCCAGTAATGGACTTTTTGTCAATATAAGTAAAATTCTTTCAAGGAAAGTGAATTGATTGAATTTTATGAATTTTTGGTAGAGTATGAGCAAAGGATAGTCAGGAATGTTTATTCAGAGACAAAGAAGGTTTTTGGGTGTTTGTGGGGTTTATTTATAAAAACTATGGGAGGATAGGAAAGTATATTATAAATTAGCTAGTGGGGTTAAGTTTAATTCTATCGCAAGTGAACTATTAAATATTTTACTATACCTTTAAGGGTAATTAAAATGAACTAAAATAGGAACCCAATTTCAAATTTAATAACTACTTTTTTTCAGCTTTTCTTGCAACCTAAAGACCTGATGTAAAAAATTTTCCCTTAGCTTGGGATTGGATAAGTCCTTTTCTTCCAAAATGGGGATAAAGGGAAAGTTTTGGCTAAAAATATAGGCCCAGAGGCCTTGTATTTTGCCTTGAGAGTCCAGGCTTAAATTTAAGCCACAACTGGGGGATTTGCTTTTAAAGACATAACCACAAAGCTGGATTGTTTTTAATTCTTCAATTTTTTTCACTGCCCACTTATGTATTAAAGGGGTAAAGTCTTTTTGGGTCTGATTGCCCAAAAGATATATTTCCCCCTTTTTTTCTTCCAGGTGCATGGGCTCCCTGGGAACAGGAAGCCCACATTCTTTTTCCGGACAGATGGGAAGCAGGTTGAACATTTTTCTTCCCTCTGTATAAAGCCACCAGTTTAACTTGTTTTTGCCGTCATAGCGTACATTGTGGCCCAAAAGACAGGCACTTACCCCTAAAGTGAACTGGTTCATTTTATTTCTTTGGAAACTCCTGCCTGTTCAAAGGTTGCCATGTTATTGAAAATATTGGCTGCAGCTTTGAGCAGGAAAAAGGCCAGGGCTGCGCCTGTTCCTTCTCCCAGGCGAAGGCCTAAATCAAGCAGGGGACGGGCCTTTAGGTTTTTTAATAAGGCCTGGTGATAATTTTCTGCTGAACAGTGGGAGAAAAAGCAATAGTCTTTTACCAGAGGATTGAGATTATAGGCAGCTACAAAGGCTGCAGTGGAGATAAAGCCATCAATGACTACAGCCATTTCTTCCAGCGCTCCACCCAAAATCAGTCCTGTCAGGCAGGCAATTTCCAGTCCGCCCAGGCTGGATAAAATTTCCAGGGGGTCTTGAGAATTTACCTCCCTTTTATGTCTTTCTAAGGCCTGGGCAATAAGCCTGGCTTTTTGTTTAACTTTTTGTTCATCAAGACCTGCTCCTTTACCTGTGCACTCGTAGGGATCTAAATTCAAAAAGGCGCAATAAAGAGCAGTAGAAGGTGTAGTATTGCCTATGCCCATTTCTCCGGTACCCAGGCTTTTAATGCCTTCCTCTTTGGCCTTGCGGGCCAGTTCCAGTCCCAGGAAAAGGGCCTGCAAGCATTCTTCTTTAGTCATGGCCCTGGTTTTTACCAGGTTGTTGGTGCCAGGTTTTATCTTTTTTTGAATGAGGTCAGGATGCTCAGGAAAGGTATCTCCTTTGACCCCTACATCTACCACCTTTAGTTCTACTCCTGAAGTGGCGCACAGCACATTTATTCCTGCACCATTATTTAAAAAATTGAGCACCATTTGTCTGGTCACTTCTTGCGGGTAAGGGCTAACTCCTTCTTCCACCACGCCGTGATCTGCTGCACAGGTGTAAATACGGGCAGGATAGGGCTCTACCTTGCCTTTAGAAAGGGCAAAGAGCCTGGCTGCTATTTCTTCCAATCTTCCCAGGCTGCGGGGAGGCTTGGTAAGATTATCCAGATGAGCATAGGCCTTTTCTTCCAGAGACAAATCCACTGGCTTGATTTGTTGTATAAGTTGTAAAAACTCCTTTTCCATGCCTACTCCTTTTTATAAAATTTTATATAGGGATTTGCCTTTTTCTCCCAATTTTTGAATGCGTTTCAGGACTGCCGGGTCTTCTTCCAGAGGTGGGGCATGATAGCCCTTTAAGCGGCTATCAATAATAATGGCTTTTTGAGCCCCAAAGTGCTTGCAGTGGGTAAATTCTCCCACGCCATAGATGTCTGTGGCTGGATCAGAGCGGGTAAAGGTAACCCAGAGAAAGTTTTCCCAGTTTTTAGCTGTAAATAAGGCATCATTCACCACCACCAGCAGGGGAAACTTTTCTATGTTTTTTTGAGTAAATAAGTAATTAGCCAGTTCTCTAAGCACAGGGTCTTGTTCATCCCTGGGCAGGGTGTGGCCAGGTCCCTGGAGAATGAGAATGCCAGGAGCAAAAAAGGTAAGCTTGCCAAAGGGCTCTGGCAGTTTAAATTGCGCTTCTTCTGCTTGGCCCAGTTCTCTCTTTTTAGGCGCACAGGCTGCTAAAATCAGTTTGGAACCCTGATTTAAGCTAATGCCAGTATAATCTAAAGTATCCATGGTGGTTCTGGTGATAAAGTGTAGGTCACGCCTTAAGTCTAGGCGTTCTAAAAAGGTTTGAAAGTAATTGGGGATATTATAGACATCCAGGGCTTCTCCCTTTTCTTCAGCCTGGATAAAGAGATACTTGCTTAGTGAGGTCTGGGTTTGTCCCAGAAGGGAGAAGGCTTGAGTGAGGATTTCCTGTGGGATGCGCTCTGTACTAAAGGGCACATAGCTTTCTCTACCAACTGCCAGAAGAAGGGGATGTACGCCAGCAGCATCCACTGCATGAATTTGTTTTACGCCAGTAAAGACTGTGGGCACCAGGTCCTTGGTGAGTTCGTGGATAAACTCTCCAAAAAGGGTGTCTTCCTGGGGTGGTCTGCCTACTGTGGTAAAGGGCCAGATGGGCTGGGGACGGGCATAGACCCCGGTTACTTTTAACACCGGGAACGGGTGTTTGAGGCTATAATAGCCTAAGTGATCGCCAAAGGGGCCTTCTGGTTTTACTCCGTCTATATAACCACAAATACAAAAATCTGCTTCTGCTAAAAGGGGCAAGGGGTGTTCCGGGGTCTTGACCAATTTAATCCTCTGGCCTCCCAGCACTCCAGCAAAAAAGATTTCAGCAATGCCCTCAGGCAAGGGCATAATAGCGGCCAGGGTCATGGCTGGTGGTCCGCCCACAAAGATGTTTACTGGTAGTTTTTGTCCCAGATGCAGGGCTTGCTGGTGATGGACGCCAATACCCCGGTGAATTTGATAGTGCAGGCCCACTTCCTGGTCCAGAAGGTATTCATTGCCATCTAACTGAACCCTGTACATACCCAAGTTGGAGTTTTTAAGACCAGGTTTAAAGGGGCTTTCAGTATAGACCTGGGGTAAGGTAATGTAAGCTCCACCATCCCTGGGCCAGGATTTTAACCTGGGTAAAGCACTTATTCTTATTTTGTGTTTTAGAATAGGCCCTTTTTTTACCATTTTGGGCCAGGTGTTTTTCAGGGCTCGAGGCAAGGTCCACCAGTAATGAGGTTTTTTAAAGATTTCCAGAGGGTCAATTTTGAGTTTAAACAGACTTTCCACCTGGGCCAGAGTATCAGCAAAGATAAGCTTTAACCTTTTTTTACTTCCAAAAATGTTTCCTAATAAGGGATAGGCACAATTTTTTACCCTTTCAAAGAGAAGGGCTGGCCCCTGCCTTTGAAATACTCTTCTTTGTATGGCAGCTATTTCCAGCTGGGCATCCACTTCTTCTTTTACTCTGACCAGCTCTCCTTTACTTTCCAGTAAGTGTACCAGTTCCCGGGTGTTTTTGATTCCCATTTTTACCTCTTAACTATAATTTGGGCTTGGGGCTATTTTTTTATTGCGCAAGGCAAATTTAGACCAGTTTTTAAAGTGATAGAAAAATAACATCAAAAGGGCCTGGAAAACCATGGAAATAAACATGGCCAGCCATATTCCTGTAGCTTCTTTAAATACCACATGGCCGAGGATATAAGCTAGAGGGATTCTTACCAGCCAGGCTGAACTGCCCATAACTATCATCTGGTAAAGGGTAGCTCCTGCGCCTGTAAGCGCTCCACCTAAAATCATGGCTGGCAACAAAAAGGGAATAGCTGCCACATTAAAGTAGAGATAGTTGATAGCTTCTTGTCTCACCAGGGGTTCGGGCGCGATAAATCCAGCTACAGGTTCGATAAAGAAAAGGACCAGGCCAGCTAACAAGCCTACTATGAGCAAACCCAGTCCCATGATTTGATAACCAGCTTTTTTAGCTCCAGGTAAATCTCCTGCTCCCAGCAAGTGCCCGACCAAAATGGAGGCTGTAAAATTAAAGGCAAAACCTGGCAAAAAGAGAAAGGATTCTATGCGGATTCCTGCACTCATTCCAGCCAAGGCCTCCACACTGTTTACAGGCAGAGAAGCTACAATGGCATAGAGCACCATGTAAGCAGAATGCCAGACTATTTGCAAGGTGCCTGCTGGCCAGGCCACTTTAAAAAGATAGGGAAGTCCTTTTTTGATCCAGCGCCAGGGAGGAAGGTTTTTGAGAGAGAAGATGTTTTGAGAGAGCAGAAAAATTAAGTTGACCACAAACCCCAGAAAGATAGAGCCAAAAGTAGCCCAGGCCAATCCTTTATAATCTAGTTTGGGCAGTCCCCATAAACCAAGCCCTAATCCAAAATCACCAAGAATGTTTATTCCAGCTACTAAAGCGGTAGAGTAGAGAGGGTAGAGGACTTTTTTCTGAGCACGAAAAAAGGCATTGGTGATGACTAAAAGGTAATAGGCAGGAAGGAGATATAAGGAGATTTCAGTAAGTACCTGGCAATGGGATAAATTTCTTCTGGTATCTGGAGTAGTTTTAAAAAGATATCCAGGCCCAATAATCCGCCAACCAGGATAATTAAGCCAAAAATAAAGCCAAGTTGAAGGGATAGCCCCATATAGCGCTGAGCCCGCAAGGGCAATTTGGAGCCCAGGGATTGACTGATGGCAGCTACTGAACCATTGCCCACAGCCATGGCCACTACCAGAAAAAAGAACATGGCTTGAGAGATTACTCCCATACAGGCCTGGACATTCTTACCCAGGCGGCCTGCTACAAACACATCAGTAAAACCAATGAGAAAGTGAAAAACATGGTAAGGATCTGAGGCCAGGTAATGGTCCAGATTTCCTTGAGGGAAAGAGGCCAATTATTGGGTTTTATTTTGAAAAACACAAGATTTCTCCTAAGCTGTCTAAAAGAGAGAATTTGCCTTCTTTTGTGGATTTTAGCAAGGGAATAAAAGGAAGCGAAATTGTAAGAAAATATAGCAAATTAAGGTTAGGTAAAAAAAATAATTTAACTTAAATTTTTGAGATTTTTTTAACCTTGAAAAGGGATAGAGGCTAAGTTATGCTTTAAAGAATTAAAAAGCTAATTTTAAGGACAAGTGAACCGATGAAGGCTTATTTTAGTGAAATGGGAGTTCGTCTGTACCTGGGAGATGCTCTTGAAATTTTGAAGCAGCTTCCTGCAGAAAGTATTGATTTGATTTTTGCAGATCCTCCTTACAATTTATCCAATGATGGGTTTACCTGCCATGCTGGAAAACGAGTTTCTGTAAATAAAGGCAAGTGGGATAAAAGCAATGGAGTAGGAAAGGATTTTTTATTTCACTTTAAATGGATAGAAGCTTGTAAAAGAATTTTAAAACCCAATGGAAGTCTTTGGATTTCTGGTACTTATCATTCTATCTATGCTTGTGGTTTTGCTTTACAACGGCAAGGATGGCATGTGATTAATGATATTTGCTGGTTTAAACCCAATGCTTCTCCCAATTTATCATGCAGAATGTTTACTGCCAGTCATGAAACTTTGATCTGGGCTAAAAAAAACAAGCAAGCAAAGCATACCTTTAATTATGAACTGATGAAGCATGGAAACTGGGATGAAGACTTTATTAAAAAGCCTGGTAAGCAAATGCGCAGTGTCTGGGCTATAGGTACAGTTAAGAATGGAGAAAAAAAATATGGCAAACATCCCACACAAAAACCAGAAAGCTTACTGAAAAGAATAATTTTAGCTGCCAGTAAAGAAGGAGATATTGTTTTAGATCCTTTTTGTGGCAGTGGAACTACAGGGGTTGTTGCTTTAAAATATAAACGCAAGTTCGTAGGTATTGATTCTGAAAAAGAGTATTTAGAAGGCTTAGCTATACCCAGACTAAAAGACATTCTTTTTTTAAGAAGACAGAAAAACCTTTTAGGGAGTTTTCAAGTAAAAGAAGAAGAGCCAGGATATGCCTTACTTCCTTAAATTTGGATAAAAGATGGAACGACAAGAAGCAATTGAAAAATTAAAAAAATTAATTGGTAAGGAATTACATTCCTTAGCTGAGGAATTGGGAGTTCGAGTGTATAGTGAGCAAGGAAAGGTAAATAAAGGTTGGGCCGGGCATGTGCTGGAACGATACTTAGAGTTGCCTCTTAACTCTTCCAGGTCTCCTAATTTTGGCTCTTGGGAACTAAAATCTATCCCTCTTAAATACAAAAAAGATGGAAATCTTATCTTTAAAGAAACAATGGCTATAACTATGATTGATCCAGTAAATGTATTACAAAAAGAATTTGAGGATAGTCATTTGTTAAACAAGTTAAAAAAGATTGTGGTTGTGGCTAGAACCGTAGGCAAGAGCGTAGATGAACCCAGCTATATTCATTCAGTAGTGGAGTTTACTCTCCAGGGAAAATTATATCAGGAAGTAAAAGAAGATTATGATTTGGTTAGAAATACTATTAGAGAAAAAGGTGTTGAGGCTTTGACGGGTAAGATGGGAAAATATATTCAGCCTCGAACCAAAGGGAGAGGCCATGGTTCTAAAACCAGGGCATTTTATGCTCGCAAAAGTTTTTTAAGTTTATTTATTAAGCTTTAATTTATTTTTTTAAATATACCAAATAACAACCACAAAACAACAAAAGTATCCCCAGCCAGGAAAGTAGCTGGACCTGTTTTCCTTTTCCAATTTTCTGCAATAGGCCAGAAAACTGGCCTGCCAGAAGTCCTACCATCAGTCCCCAAAAGTGGGCGTCCCAGGTCGGTATTTTCCCTCCAGAAAAAAGGGCCCAAAAGCCCAGGCCAAGGCCCAGGGCCAGGCCAGGGATAGCCTGTTTATTTCCCCTTAAGGTGGCAAAAAGTAAGCCCAAACTTACAAAACTGGCTGTGGAAAAGCCCAAGCTTTTATGGGGAGAACCCAAAAAGAAAAGATTAAGGCCATTGGCAAGTGTGCCTAAGCCTAAAATTATTAGCCAGGTAAACCCTGTTCCATAATACTGGCTTAACAGATAGAGGGGGTAAAAACTAAAAAAGATATTGCCCAAAAGATGGGCAGGGTCTTTGTGCAGAAAAAGGGAGGAAAAGAGCCTATATCCTTCACCTTTAAAGACCTTTTCGCCATCTAACATGCCCAGAGCAGTAAAAGAGGGGAGATGTTGTTGAAGGGTAAAGGAGATTAAAAGCAGGCCAAGCAGGGCTATATTGCTCCAGATAAGTGAAGTTGAAGGAGAAGAAAGAAAGTAAGAGTGTTGGGCTAAAGAAGCTTTTCTTTGACATTCTTGCTCATACTCCAGTAGTTCCCTTTGGGCCAGGGGAAATTGCTCTTTTGCTATAAATACACTTAAACCATGGGTAGTGGTTTTTATCTGCCAGTTAAACCCTAAGGCTTTCCAGAACCAACAGTTTTCCTGGTCCTTGCGGGTATCTTGCCAAGGAAAAAGTTCCTGCCAGTTATCTTCCCTGTCCATACTTGCCCTTTGTAAGCTTTTAGGGCTAAAAGAGTCAAAAAAATTGTAAAGGAGAAAACCGGATGCTAAGTAGAGACGAAGCCCTTGCCTTACTTCAGCAATATATTCAGGAAGAAAGTTTGCTAAAACACAGTCTGGCTACAGAAGGAGTCTTAAGGGAGTTGGCCAGGTTTTTTCAGGAAGATGAAGAACTCTGGGGGATTACCGGGCTTTTGCACGACCTGGACTATGAAAGCACCAAGGACAACCCTCAAAAGCATGGCCTTAAGAGTGCAGAGATTTTAAAAGACAAGTTGCCAGCCGAAAGTATTCAGGCCATAAAAGCCCATAATGGAGAAATGACCGGGGTTGAACCCACAAGCAAGCTGGATTTTGCCTTGCGCTGTGGGGAGACGGTTACTGGCTTGATTATGGCTGCAGCCTATGTTCGTCCCAACAAACTGGAAGGCATGAAGCCCAAAAGCTTGCGCAAAAAAATGAAGGACAAGTCTTTTGCTGCTTCTGTAAATAGGGAGACGATTGGAGAATGTAGCAAACTCAACCTGGAGTTAAGTGAATTTTTGTCTCTGGCTATTGCGGGCATGCAAAAAATTGCCAGGGATTTGGGATTTTAGCCAAACATATATTGGCGTAAAAATTCAGCCATTAAAATGCCACCTGCCTGGGCTACATTTAGGGACTCAAATTCACCAGGCATGGGCAAAGTAAGGTGATAAGGGCATTTTTTTAAGATTCCAGGGCGAATTCCCTTATCTTCATTCCCCAGCACCAGTATGGCGGGAAACTGGAGTCTGGTAGTAAAGGGATTGTCTCCTTCCCTGGGTAAGCTGGCGTAAAGAAAATAACCTTGTTTTGGGCTTCCAGTAAGGCTCGCCCTAAATTGACCACTCTACTTACACGCAGTTTATAAATTGCTCCAGCTGAGCTTTTGACTACGCCTTCTCCCAGATAGGCTGTTCTGTCCTGGGGCAAAATAAGTCCCTGTCCACCTAAACTCACCAGGGTGCGAATGAGACTGCCGATATTTTGAGGGTCCTGGACACAATCCAGGGCTAAAATGAGCGGAAGTTTAGCTGATGTAGCCAGTAGCTCTTCCAGGCCAAGGGTATTGGTTATAAGCAATCTGGCCACACACCCCTGATGATTGCCGGCAAAGAGTTGATTTAATTCTTTTTCCGGTAAAAATTTATATTTTACTTTGTGTTGACGACAAAGAGTTAAGATTTTTTCTAAATTTTTCCGGCTCTTACTTAAAAAGATACGCTCTATTTGTTCGGGATTGGTTTCCAAAAGTTCTAAAAGGGGTTTTTTGCCAGCAATTATTTTCATATGGCCTCCTGTAAACTAGCATCTAGCTATTAAAGACTTGCTTGCCAAGTGTTTTTGTTTTTACTAGCAGATAGAGAGCTTGAAGGGAAAACAAGGAGTTGTAATGCGATATCTTTTTTTATTGTTTTTGATTTTTTCTTTTTCTGCCTGTGCTCAATTCAATAAGCCAAAAGAAGTTAAGTACTTAGAAAATAAGGCACTGGAGAATGCCACCACTAAAGAAGAAATTTGTCCCCCGGAAACAGATTCTTTACTTGCAGAGCAAAAGGAGCAACCTCAGGAAAATTTAGAGGAAGAAGTTGTTGCCAATCCTGAGGACAAGGATGCCAACTTGCTTCCTCAAGAAGAGGATGTCCTGGCCAAAGAAGATACCCTTAATTTTGAACTGGACCTTTATGAAACCAAGGAATTAAAACTTTACTTTAAGTACTATACTCATTCTAAAAGAAAAATTTTTGTACGCTGGCTAGAAAGGGCTCAGGCCTATCTGCCTTTTATTCGCAAGGTATTTAAGGAGCAGGGGCTACCTGAAGATTTGATTTTTTTGCCCTTTGCAGAAAGTGGTTTTAATCCCTGGGCTTATTCCCGGGCTGGAGCTGCAGGTTTGTGGCAGTTTATGCCCTATACGGCCAAAAAATATGGCCTAAGGGTGGATTGGTGGATAGATGAGCGAAGGGATCCCTATAAATCTACCTATGCAGCAGCTGAGATGTTAAAAGAGCTTTATGCTGAATTTGGAGACTGGTATTTAGCTCTGGCTGCCTATAATGCTGGCCCAGGAAAGATCAGGCAAGCCCTTAAAAAGAGCAAAGAAGATAATTTTTTTGATATTTGTAAGAGCAGAAAAAATAGAAGGTATTTGCGTCTGGAGACCAGACATTATGTCCCCAAGTTTTTAGCTATTTTAAAAATTGTTCGCCATCTGGAAGAATTGGGCTTTGAGCCTTTAAACTGGGAAGAAACCCCAACCCAAGCCAAATTAAGCATTCCGCCCAGCACTGATTTATTGGCTTTTGCTCAAGCTCTGGGCTGGAACTGGAACAGATTTAGGGAGCACAATCCCTTTGTGCGCAGAATGGTTAGTCCTCCAGATGGGGAGATTACTGTTTATTTGCCCCAGGAAAAGTAGAACTGGCAAGGCAATTTTTGGAAAAAGAAAAGAAGAGTTATGCTGGATTTATTCGCTATAAGGTAAGGTCTGGGGATTCTTTATGGACTATTTCCAGAAGGTATGGAGTGCCTATTGCTGTTTTAAAAAAGATAAATGATTTAAAAAATAATTTACTGCATCCCAATACCCTTCTCATCATACCTCGTGGGGATAGAGAGTCAGAAGAAAATGTGCTTGCTTCAGTGCGAACAAGTGCCCAAAAGCGTGCTAATTACGAGGTAAAAGCAGGAGATACACTGTGGAGTATCTCTAGACAATTTAAAGTAAGTGTAAAAACCTTGAAAATAGCCAATGGCCTTACTTCTTCCAGGCTTTCTATAGGCCAAAAACTGTATATACCGGATTTGGGCGGCCAACAGACCAGGCTGGCTAGGGAAGAAGTGAAAAAGTTTCATCAAGGGCAACTGGTGCGCTATCAGGTACGCAGAGGAGACAACCTCTGGACCATTGCCAAACGCTTTGGAGTGAGCTGGAAGCAAATTGCCCTCTGGAACAATTTGAGTTCGGACAGTATCTTGCGTCCTGGAGATACCTTGAAAATTTATGTGCCCTAAAGGTATTGGCGCAGCAAGAGCATGGCTTTGGCTACGGGAAACTCCTGCCCGGTAAAAAGCCTAAATTGCTCCAGGCCTTGATAGACAAACATGTTTAAGCCAGAAAGGGTGATTAGACCTGCTTTTTTGGCCTGGGTCAAAAATCTGGTTTGTAAAGGAGTGTAGATAAGGTCATAGGCTATCTTTGTGTTTTTAAAGGGATAATCCCAGGGCGTTAAACCTTCCTTATCTCCCTTTAAGCCCAGGCTGGTAGTGTTGACAATAAGTTCAGCCTCTACCTTTTTTCTCTCTTCCCACCTAAGACTAATGAGGTCAAACTCCTGGGCTAGTTTTTTAGCTTTACTATAGGTGCGGTTGCTAAGGTAAATTTCTTTTAGCCCTAACAGTTTTAATCCATAAACCACTGCCCTGCTAGCCCCGCCTGCGCCTAAGATCAGGCAGAAGAAAGATCTAAATTTAGGTCTTTTAGAGGTTTTAAAAAGCCGTAAACATCTGTGTTTTCAGCTTTCCAGCCCCTGGAAGTTTTAAAGAGGGTATTGGCTGCCTTTATTTCTTTTACCCTCTCGCTTTGTGCCTGCACATGGTTGAGCACAGCTTCCTTTAAAGGTATGGTCACACTAAGACCTTTAATCTGGTATAAATCCAGGTGGCTTAGAAAGGTCTTTAACTCTTCTTTTTTTACTTCCCAAGAACAATAGGTCTTTTCTCTATAGCCAAGATAGTGAAAAGCCCAGTTGTGCAAAACTGGGCTTAGAGAATGCTTGATGGGGGAACCTATGACGCCATAGAGTTCCATTTACAAACTACCTTTTTCCTGAACATAATTGGCACCTGCTTCCAGAGCCTGGCTGTTGGCAGGTATAAGGTGCTGGTAGTGGCTGGAAATTACTTGAGGCAAGGCCTCCTGCACTACCTTTAAGGGAATAATTTGGGTGGCTTCAATGTAAGCCCCCAGGCTACCATGTTGGCCATGCGGGTATTGCCCAAGGAGTCAGCTATTTCATTGGCTGGAACAGCAAAGGCCTTTATTCTTTTTTTATCTACCAAATCCACATCTACCAGGGAAGAGTTCAAAATAAGGGTGCCCTTGTCCTCTAATCTGGGTTGAAACTTGTCCAGAGAAGGACGGTTCATGATAATTAGACTTTTGGGGTTAAAGATGATGGGAGAGCCAATCTCTTCTTCTGAAATAACTACAGTGCAGTTGGCAGTACCTCCGCGCATTTCAGGACCATAGACAGGGATATAGGTCACATTTAATCCTGCTTCCATACCTGCATAGGCCAGCAAGTTTCCAATAAGCATTACTCCTTGTCCACCAAAGCCAGCTATAATTACATCTTGATATTTGCTCATTGTTTATTCTCCCAGGGTGTTTTTAAATTCGCCCAAAGGAAAGTAGGGAATCATTTCCTTGGCAATGCGTTCGTTGGCCTGTAAGGGAGTCATTTTCCAGTTGGTAGGGCAACTGGAAAGGATTTCCACAAAACCAAAGCCCTTGTCTTCTAACTGGCTCTAAAGGCCAGCTTAATGGCTTTTTAGTTTTTGAATGTTTTTGATGTCATTTAGAGCGGTTCTGGCAGCATAGGCAGTGCCTCCCAAAGAACCAATAATTTCAGCCATTTTAAAAGGTTCGCCTTCCCTATCTTTGCATCTTCCACCAGGGCAGGTGGTGGTTTTCTGGCCTACCAGAGTGGTAGGAGCCATTTGTCCACCTGTCATGCCGTAGATGGTGTTGTTGACAAAAACTACACTAACCCTTTCTCCCCTATTGGCACAGTGCATTATTTCAGCCAGACCAATGGCAGCCAGGTCTCCGTCTCCCTGGTAGGTGAATACAAACTTATCTGGTCTAGCTCGTTTTACTCCTGTGGCTACAGCAGGAGCCCGTCCATGCGGAGCTTCTATGGTGTCTAAAAGTAAATAGTTGTAAATAAAAACAGAGCAGCCAATAGAGCCAACACAAATGGTTTTTTCTAGAAGCTTAAGTTCTTCTAATACCTGAGCCACCAGTTTGTGGGCCAGGCCATGATGACAGCTGGACAGTAATGGGTGGGCCTATCAGCCAGTACTTGGGGTTTGGGAAACATTATTTTTTCAGTCATTTTACTTCTCCAGGGCCTTGATTATGGGTTCTTCAAAATCATTGGGAGTGGGCAAATTGCCAGGCAAATGCCCGTGAAAATCTGTCTGGGCATAAGGGCAAACAGCCAATTGTACATCCTCTACCATTTGTCCCAGATTGTGCTCAATGGTCAGGAACTTTTTGCCCTCTTTGGCCAGAACCTGTAGGGCTTCACTGGGGAAAGGATAGAGGGTTATGGGCCTAAATAGTCCTACTTTATGCCCTTGTTTTCTCAAAGTCCTGATGGTGCTTTTGACGATTCTACCAATAGAGCCGTAAGCCACCACAATGAGGCTGGCATCTTGGGTTAGAAATTCTTCAAAGAGGATTTCTTTTTTCATCTCAGCATATTTTTGGGCCAGCTTCAGGTTGTGCTTGGCCAAAGCTCCATCTTCAAGATACAGGGATTTGATGACCCTGGGCGGTCTTCCCTTTGCTCCTTCCAGGCACCATTCCTTTGCTTCTTTTTCAGGAACTTCTGGTTCCCAGGGAGTAATGGGCTCTTTCATCTGCTAAAATGCATCGCCTAAAATCATTACGGGGTTTTTATACTTAAAGGCCAGGTCAAAGGCTTTTATGGTCAAATCATAGGCTTCTTGCACAGTGCCAGGACCTAAGACAAGCAGTCTATAATCTCCATGGCCTCCGCCTTTGGTAGCTTGAAAGTAATCTCCTTGAGAAGGGCCAATATCTCCCAGGCCAGGACCACCTCTATTCATATTGACAATAACACCAGGAAGTTCACTTCCTGCCATATAAGAAATGGCTTCTTGTTTGAGGGAAATTCCAGGGCTGGAAGAGGAAGTCATGGCTCTAATTCCAGCACTAACTGCTCCCAGGAGCATATTGGCAGCAGCAACTTCACTTTCAGCCTGGACAAAGGCTCCCCCTTTTTTGGGTAATTCTCTGGACATAAATTCAGGAATGTCATTTTGAGGGGTTATGGGATAGCCAAAATAACACTTACATTCTGCAGCCAAGGCCCCCAGGGCTATGGCTTCATTGCCTTTTACAAAGAGTCTTTTTTTAGACATTTTCTGGCTCCTTTTCCTCTACACTTTTATAAACCACAATGGCTGAATCCGGGCAAACCAGACTGCAGAAGCCACAGGCTATGCACTTTTCCAGGTCTTCTGGTTTTATTTCCACCACCTTGTATCCCTGCTTGTTAAAGCGTGAGGATTGGGTGATGATTTTTTTAGAGCACACCTGAGTGCATAACAGACAACCTTTGCATAATTCTTCCAAAAAAACCACTTTTGACATGTCGCCTCCTCTTAAATGATAAGCATGGCATCTCCATAAGAGAAAAATCTAAACTTTTCCTCTATAGCTAGCTTATATGCCCTTTTTATGTTTTCAAGTCCAGCAAAAGCAGAAACCATTATAATTAAAGAAGATTTTGGCAGGTGAAAGTTGGTAATAAGATGATCTACCACTTTAAATTCATACCCGGGAAAGATGTAGATGTCAGTTACATCTTTTAAGGCCCTAATCTTTTGATGTTTTTGGTAGGCCCCTTCCAGAGTCCTTACTGTAGTGGTGCCAATGGCTATTACAGGACGCTGGTTTTTTTTGGCTTCCTGAATTTTCCTGGCAGTTTGTTCTGGAATTTCAAAATATTCCCCATGCATCTGGTGCTGGCGAATGTCCTGGGTGCGAATGGGCGAAAAGGTCCCATAGCCCACATATAAGGTGATATAAGCAAAATCAAAGCCCAGTTGGGTTAATTTTGCTTGCAGTTCAGGGCTAAAATGTAAGCCAGCAGTAGGTGCAGCTACTGCGCCTATCTTTTCTTCTGCTGCATAAATGGTCTGGTATCTTTCCCGGTCTAAATCCGTGTCTGCTCTTTTGATGTAAGGTGGAAGGGGAATATGGCCTAGTTGTAAAAACTTTTCCTTTAAATCTCCCTGAAAAATCAATTTTACCTTTGCCTGCCCAAAATCTCCTGTTTCCAGGACCTCCAGGGAGAAGTCAGGAGTAAAGACCACTTCCTGGCCAGGCTTGGGTCTTTTGGAGGCCCTTAGCAGTCCTTCTGCTATACACTCTTTAAAATTCTCACGGGTATCCTGGATTTTCAGGAGAGGAAAGGGTGTTAGGAGTAAAAATTCTACTTTGCCTCCCAGATGGTTTTGCTGTTTTTTCCTTCCCCAAATCCTTGCAGGTAAGACCTTGGTGTTGTTGGCTACCAGCAAACTCTTGGGTGGTAAAAAACGGGCTAATTCCTTAAAACTGGCCAGAGTGATGTCTCCGCTTTTTTTATCCAGTACCAGCAGCCTGGAAGTGCCCCTGTTTTTGGGCGGAAGGGAGGCAATGAGTTCTGAGGGCAGGGAAAAATCATAGGTATCCAGGTTGAAGAGGTCAGGCAGGTTATCTTTTTTTGGTAAGTCCATATTTTTTAAGCTTGTATTGCAGGGTTCTACGACTAATGCCCAGGGCTTGGGCAGTTTTTTCTCGATGGCCATTGTTGGCTTTAAGGGCTTCAATAATGGCCTTTTTCTGCTTCTTCCAGGTTTTCCTGGATGGCTCTGGAGTTTTTTTGAGGTAAAAGGTGAGGTGGCAACTGGTTGACCTCCAGGGTATCTGAAGGGCAGAGGATAATGGCGCGCTCCAGGATGTTTTCCAGTTCCCGCACATTGCCTGGCCAGTCATAATAGGTGAGCTGCTCCAGAAACTCTGGCGAGACCTTGTGGATTTTTTTGCGATTTTTGTCCCCCAGCTTTTTTAAAAAGTGATTGACCAGCAGGGGAATGTCCTCTTTTCTTTCCCGCAAGGGAGGCAAGTGAATTTCAATAACATTGATGCGAAAATAAAGGTCTTCTCTAAAGTTTCCCTTTTCCACCTCTTGCTTGAGGTCTTTGTTGGTGGCGCAAATAAAACGCACATCTACAGGTACAGAGTGAATAGCACCCAGGGGCTCAATGGTCTTTTCCTGTAAGGCCCTTAACAGCTTGGACTGGAGATTGAGGGGCATTTCTCCAATTTCATCTAAAAAGAGGGTTCCCTTGTGGGCAAGTAAAAAGCGTCCGGGTTTATCCTTGTAGGCGCCAGTAAAGGCTCCTTTTACATAGCCAAAGAGTTCAGATTCCAGAAGGTTGTCTGGCAAGCTGGCGCAGTTTACTTTGATGAGCGGTTCTTTGGCTCGCAAACTCAATTTGTGCAGGGCATTGGCTACCAGTTCCTTACCTGTGCCAGACTCTCCTGTAATCAAGATATTGGCCTCTGACGGCGCTACCTGCCTTACCAGCTGGATAAGTTGTTGCATGATTTTGCTTTGGCCAATGATTTCCAGTTGCTGGTGAAAGCCAGAGGCGTATTTTTCAGAACTGGCCAGAAAATAGGTATAAGCTTTATTTAAAGTACTCTTTAATTCCTCAATGTCTGTGGGCTTGGTGAGAAAGTCAAAGGCACCTTTTTTTCATGGCTTCTACAGCCAAATCCACTGTGCCAAAGGCTGTAAGCAAAATTACAGGCAGGTGAGAGTCTATGCTTTGTACTTTGTGCAGGAGTTCCAAGCCATCCATCTTGGGCATTTTGAGGTCAGCTAAAATTACCTGCACATTTTCCTGGTCCAGGATATTTAGTGCTTCTAGTCCATTACTGGCTTCTTTGACCAGCCAGCCTTCTTCTTCCATAACAGCCTTAATGAGAAGGCGCTGGGAAGCTTCGTCATCCACCACTAAAAGGCAGGGAGTTGTTTCTATAAAAGCTTCTTTATTCATAGGGCAGATAAATAATTACTTCTGTTCCTTTTCCAGGCAAAGAATTAATTTTAATTTGGCCTTCATGTCTGGTGATTATTTGTTGCACAATGGCTAGACCCAGGCCCGTACCTTGCTCCTTAGTGGTAAAAAAGGGCGTAAAGGCCTCTTTTAATTCTTCTTTAGTCATTCCCTGGCCATAGTCTTTTATTTTTAAACAAATCTGTTCCCTTACCCTTTCTGCTGCTATTTCAATGATTCCTTCTGGTTTAGAGGCCTGGATGCTATTTAAAAGCAGGTTGATTAAGGCCTGTTTTAAGGAGTCCTGGTCTGCCTTAATAGTTTCTACTTTTAAGTCTAGTTTAAAGTTTAAGTTTTTGTTTTGCAAGTCAAACTGAAGCAAGCGCAAGATTCTTCCAGAAAGGGTTTTAGCGAAAATACTCTTTTTTCTATTTTTTGCGGTTTGGCAAAGGTAAGGAGGTCGGTTATGACTCGATTCAAACGGTCTGCTTCTTGAACCATGGTCTTAGCATAGGTTTTGGCAGGCTCTTCCTGGGCAAATTTTTGGGCAAAAAATTGGGCAAAACCTTTGAGGGCGTTTAAAGGGTTTCTGATTTCATGGGCCATGCCTGTGGCAAAACGGCCAATGGTGGCCAGGTTCTGGTTTTGAATAAGCTCTTCTTCCATTTTTTTTATTTCAGTTCGGTCCCTTAAGAGAAAAAGCTCTTCTCCACTTAAAGGCACCTTGAGGATTTCTAATTTTTTTGTGCCTAGTTCCAGTTCTTTCCACTGTTGGCTGGGAAACTCAGGGTCAAAAAAGCGGGCTAAAGGCTGGCCAATAATTTCCTTTAGAGGAGAATCCAGGATTTTACTTAGGGCAGGGTTAGCAGCGTTAATGATTCCCTTCTGGTCAATGGTAAGTAAACCATCTGGCAGATTGTCCAGTAATTTGGAGTGAAAGGTTTCCAGACTGGCCAGGCGCTCACTCTTTTCCTGCCTTCTAAGATAAGCTGTGGTAATGGTGATAAGAAAAATGGCCAGTAAAATCAAAAAACCTATTTGCATAAAGAGGGTTTTCTGGAATTTTTGATAGAGGACCAGATGATGAGTAGCATCCAGAACCAAAAGAAGGTAATTTTTAGGTGGAGGAGCAGAAAAGTCATGGGTTTGTTCTGGAAAAAAAGAGCTTACTGGAATACGGGTCTGTTGACTAAAAACTGCCAGATAGTGCTGGTTAAAGGAAAGGATTTTAAACTCTGCTTCCTGAAAAGGCCCCTGAAGGATTTGTTTTAAAGGAGTTTGTAGCTTGTTGTCCCTGAAAATAGGCAGGATGTGTCCCTGATTGTCCGCCAGAATAATGGCCAATACATCACCTTCTTTTACCAAGTCTTCCAGAATTTCTTTGGCCCTGGGTCGTAAAAAGGGAAGGGGTGGATGATGTCTCATCATTTGCTCTCCCATCATCCTTCCCCCCATAAACATCATGCCTCGAAAAAGAGAGGCTTCAATACCCCTGCTGATGGAACTGGAGGCCAGCTTTAAATGCTGATAGATAGCTTTTTTCTGCAAAGTGAGATTTCTCCAGGTAAGGAGAAGTAGGAGAAATCCCAAAAGAATAAAGAGCAAAACCATTAAAATAAGCTGGTTTTTGCGTTTTTGCTGTAAGAGAATATCCATGTCTTTAGGTAGCCAGTTCCAAGGCCCTTTGTAAACGATTTAAGACTTCTTCCTTGCCCAGAACTTCCATGGTTTCAAATAAACCTGGACTTACAGTTTGGCCAGTAAGGGCCACCCTTAAAGGCTGGGCTATGACTTTGAATTTTAACTGGTTTTCCTCCAGATAAGCTGCAAAGATATTTTCCAAGGCTTTTTGCTCAAAATTTGTGAGAGTTGCAATTTTTTCCCTTATCTTTTGCAAGTGAGGGATAACTTCAGGGGTTAGGAACTTTTCCACTGCCTTTGCGTCATAGTCAAGCTCTTTAGCCTCTTTTAAAAAGAAGTGCATTTGTTCAGCCATTTCTTTTAGGGTTTTGGCTCGTGGTTGATACAGGGGCACTATCTTTTCCAGATACGCAAGAGAAGGATTAAAGCCTTCTGGTTGCAAAAACTCCAGTAGAAGTTGAGCCAGTCTTTGCCTGGAGCTTTCTTTGATATAGTGGCTGTTTAACCAGAGAAGCTTTTCAGTGTCAAAGACACTGGGAGATTTGCTCAAGTTTTCTAAGCTAAACTTTTCTATAAGTTCTGCTTTGGAAAAGATTTCCTGGTCTTTATAAGACCAACCCAATCTGGCCAGGTAATTTAGCAGGGCTTCGGGTAAGAACCCCATTTCCTTGTACACCATGACAGAAAGAGCGCCGTGGCGTTTGGATAATTTTTTCTTGTCTGGTCCCAGAATCATAGGCACATGGGCAAACTGGGGAATAGGTGCATTTAAGGCCTTGTAGATTAAAATCTGGCGATGGGTATTGTTTACGTGGTCATCACCTCTAATGACATGGGTGATACCCATGGTAAGGTCATCCACTACTACTGCCAGGTTATAAGTGGGTGTACCATCAGAGCGGCGTAAGATTAAATCGTCCAGTTCCTGGTTTTGAACGCTGATTTTACCTTTAACCAGGTCCACAAAAGAAGTTTCTCCTTCCAGAGGAGCTTTCAGGCGTACCACTCTACCAGGACCAGGGCCTAAGTTTTTTTCTCTGCATCTGCCGTTGTATTTGGGCTTTAATCCCTTGGCCATGGCTTCCTGGCGCATCTGTTCCACTTCTTCGGGTGAACATTCACACCAGTAGGCCTTACCTTCAGCCACCAGTTTATCTATGTATTCCTGATGGATTTCCTGGCGTTTACTTTGAAAATAGAGTTCCTCATATTCTAACCCCAACCATTCCATGGCCTCCAGAATAGCCTGGGTCATTTCTGGGGTGGAGCGTTCCTGGTCTGTATCTTCTATGCGCAGGATAAATTTTCCCTGGTTTTTGCGGGCCCAAAGATAACTAAAAAGCGCTGTCCTTGCGCCTCCAATATGTAAATACCCGGTTGGGCTGGGAGCAAAACGAGTAACCACTGTCATTTACTTCCTCCTGTGTTGGCATTTGAAAAAACAAAAAAGCGGGCTGTAAAGCCGCTTAAAAGACTTTGTACAAAAAGTAAACTAAACAGCCTCTACACCTTTAAGGGCAGGGATTTCTTTGAGTAAAAGCCTTTCAATACCATTTTTAAGGGTTAGTTGAGACATGGGACAGCCATGACAGGCGCCAGTTAAACGCACCTTGACAATACCGTCATCTGTAACCTCTACCAGTTCCACGTCCCATCCATCAGCCTGGAGATTGGGACGAATTTTATCCAATACTTCTTGGACCTTGTTTTTTAACATAAAGCCTCCTTGGGTTAATTTTTATTTAATGCTGCTAATACCTTGGAAGCAGGTCTTCTTTCTGGCACCACTTCCAGTTGTTTTTTGCCTTCAACTACTTCTTTAGAAACATAAAGTCCACAAAAGCAACTTCCATATTCCCTGACATCTGCCTCCCGGTAAACACAGGGACAGAGAATGTCCTTATCCAGCTCGTAGTTGCCAGAAGCCAGACGGCAGGGACAGGCCATGTAACCATAGCGTTTTTTGTTGGTTAAAAGACTTTCCAGAAGTTGTTCTACCATCTCCTGGTCAGGATTAAAATAGTAACCTTGCTTTTCTTGAGTTTGCTTTAAAAAAGCATATAGGTCTTTAACCTGCATTTTAGCATCCCAAAACTTCTTTAATTTTATCTTCTTGAAACCCCACCACTACTTTGCCATTGGATAAAACTACCAAAGTGGGAAAAGATAGGTCTGGATTGTATTTTTTGATTTCCTCAATGGCCTTTCCCCTTTCCTCTCCTTCCAGCAGGTCCACATAGATGCAATCATAATCAACTTTTTTTTGGTCCAGGAATTTTTTAGTGTTTTTGCAGTGTATACAGGTGCTTAAAGCAAAAAGAACAATATCTTTGTTCGGCATAAGAACTCCTTTTGAGGTTTAAAGTTGGTTTAAAAAAGATTTTAATTTTGCTATAATCTCTTCTTCCTGTTTTGGCAAACAGGCAGGGCCTACTTCCAGAGTAAGTAAACCTTTATAATTGTATTGCTTTAGTTTAGTTATAAATTGGCTTAGAGGCAAGTCTCCCTGGCCAGGAAAAAGGTGTTCCTTTAGTCCCCTGGCATCAGAAAAGTGGATATTTTTTAGAGCAGTAAAACATTCTGCAAAGACTACTTTTAAGGCCTTTAAAATATTTTCCTTACTTACTCCCAAATGACAGACATCCAGGGTGAGAAAAAGTTTTTTTTCTGCGCATAACTTTAAATAGGTAGAAAAGCCTTTATGATTTAAGGGGTCTTTTTCCATGGTGGGCAGGTTTTCCAGGGAAAGGGGAAGAGAGGAGTTTAAATCCTGAGGTAAATTTTTGCTTTTAGTAAACCACCAGAAATGTCCCAGGTGTCCCAGGCGTAGTAAGGGAGGATGAAGGGTAATGTTTTGGACACTTTCTAGCTTTTGTCCCAGAGTTATGGTCTTTTCCAGGGCCTTTAAATAACCACCCCAAAGACTCCAATTGCGAAAGGGAGCATGGATACTTCGAATGGGAAGAAGGGAATTTACTTTTTTTAACCTTTCCAGGTCCTGGGTTAGTTCTGGAGTATTTAAGATAAGTTCCAGGCCCCTAAATCCAGCTTTTTGTCCTATAGAAGCTATCTGTTCTAAGGGTAAGTGAAAAAGAGAGCCTGTGGAAAGAAGGGGAAGAAAATCCATATTAACTTTTTCAAGGGAAAGCCCTGGGCTTTCCCTTGGTTGGTTTAAGCTACGTGATCTCTTATCCAGTAAAGGAGTTCAAAATTCTTTTCCAGTTCTTCTTTAAGTTTGTTTTCTTCAGATTTTTCCATATCTTGAATGCGAATAAATACCTGTCTTTTCCCAGGAACTGGTTTTTCATAAGAACTTAAAATACTTGTAATTCTAGCATTGTGTTGTTTTAAAACTTCTAAAATGGCTTTGAGGGTGCCGGGTTTATTTTCCAGGGTAAATCCCATTTGGATGCCACCCAGATATACACCAGTAATGTCAATAAGGACTTTGAAAACATCTGTGTCTGTAATGATACCCACTACCTTTTCGTCCTCATCTACTACAGGCATGCCTTCAATTTTTTTCTTGAGCATGGTTATGGCTGCCTTTTCTACGGTATCATTTACATTGATGGTAATGGGATTGGGGGTCATAATATCTTTTACTTTTATTTCTGAAAGCAGATAATAAAGTTCGTGAACATCCAGAGTTGTGGCCTTGGATGGAGAGGCGTCTTTAATGTCTCTATCAGTAACGATGCCTATTAATTTTCCCTGTTCGTCAATAACCGGGAGCCTGCGAATATTGTGCTCTTTTAATATTTTAGAAGCCTTAAGCATGGAAGTATCTGGAGTAACAGTGATTACTTCTTTGGTCATCCAGTCTTTGATTAACATTAGTTTCCTCCTTCTGGTTTAACTTAATTTTTTATACAGAAAAGTCTAACCATTATCCATGCTTAAGGCAACCCTTTTTAATTTTTCTCTGGGCCGTGTAATACTCCCATTATTTCTTCCACATCAGGAGGCAGGGCCTTTTCACCTTTTTGGGCCAATTCCAGCTTGGAAAAGAGAATGATGTTTAAAAAGGTCAAAAGCATAACAAAGCCACCTGGGTTTTTAAATTGTAAGATAGAAGGCAGGTAAGATTTGCCCAAAATCATGATAAAAGAACCAATAATACCGGTCAAAAGGCCAGCAATAGCTCCATTTTTGGTCATTTTGGGCCACCATACCCCCATAACCAGAACAGGGAAAAAGGTAGAAGCTGCAATGGCAAAGGCCAGACCCACCAGAACAGCAATTTGCAGGTTTTCAGCAATAAATCCCAAAGGAATTCCCAGAAGACCTATGATTAAGGAAGAAAGCCTGGCAATGCGCACTCTGTTTTTTCGGGCATATTGGGGTTAAATATGTTTACCACCAAATCGTGGCCAATGGCACCTGCACAGGCAATAATCAGACCAGCTACTGTGGATAAAATAGCTGCAAAAGCGCCTGCCACCACAATACCTAAAAGTATTTGCCCGCCAAAGTAAGAACCAGCTACTGGTACAGCTAAGTTTTTACCGTTTTGAGCCAGCCAGTAGGTAAGGTACTTGGGTAAGTTTAAGGACTCTGCCTGCATGTACACATAGCGGACCACATGCCCTACATAAGGAGATAAGATGTAAAAAAGGCCTATTAACATAAGTACATAAATAACTGTACGCCTGGCAGCCTTGCCATCTGGGGCTGTATAAAAGCGTACCAGGATATGGGGAAGACCTGCTGTACCAAACATAAGGGCCAGGAGCAGGGAAAAGGTATCCTTGAGATTGGTGAGCCAAAAGCCAGGTGCAGTATAACTGGCGCCTACAAAGGTGGTGTCTTTTAAGGGCTCTGGCTGGTTTAAGGAGTGTAAAAAGTTGATAATATCCGTATAGGTATAGCCTTTGAGTACAAAGGGAATAAAGGCAAGTAAAAACATAGCACCAAAAAGAATCCAGAACTGAACCAACTGATTTATGGTGGTACCTTTCATTCCGCCGATGGAGACGTATAAGGTAATGATGATGGCAATCACCACAATAGCTGTTTTATATTCCATATTTAAGAGCAAGCCCATTACCTTGCCAGCGCCAAGCATCTGAGGAGCCATATAAAAGAGGGAGACAAAAAGTACTCCAATTACGCCTAAAACTCTGGCTGTTTTGGAGTGAAAGCGCTCAGAAACAAAATCAGGCACAGTATATTTTCCAAATTTTCTTAAAGGAGAGGCTAAAAATAAGAGCAGAGCAATATAACCCACAAAAAAACCAAAGGCATAAATGATGCCATCAAAGCCTTTTAAAAAAGCTATGCCTGCTACTCCCAAAAAGGAGGCAGCGCTTAAATAATCACTGGAAATGGCTGAAGCATTGATAAAACTATTTACCTTTCTGCCTGCCAGATAATAATCAGCAGAAGTTTTTTGGATGCGAAACATCCAGGTGGTAATCACAGTAAAGGCCAGCATAAGGCCAATTAAAACTAAGGCTGTAATGGGAACCTGATACCCTAATTCCATTATTCTTCTCCTTCTATTTTTTCCAGATTATCTTCCATTTCATTGGCTTTTTTTACATAAAAGCCAAAAACTAACCAGGTAAGAGGGTAAATAAAAATAGCTACCAGGAAGTAATGTAGGGGCAAAGAAAATATTTTTATCTTGATAATAGTTTCTTTGCCAATATATACAGCTAGATACATTACAATTATAAAGAGAAAGTAAGGAATGCCAAATTTAAGAGCAAAGTTGAGCTGTTTTTTTCTTATTTTTTGGACATTAGACATGGTAAACCTCCTTTGTCTTGAGTGAAACAAGACTTAAAACATTAAAGATGCATTTAAATTATAATAATCAATAAAAAAGTCTATATTCTTTCGGTGAATGGAATGGGAAATACTCCTTGACCGTTAGGAGTGAATATGCTCCTTTTAAGGTAAAAAAAATCCGTTTAGCCAGGGAAAGAAGCGATGGTTTTAACCGAGCGTAAAGATTTAGCCCTTCTTTTAGAAAGTGGACGACTCAAAAAAATTAGAGCCTGGCGTCAGTCCATGGTGATAAAGTTATTAGAAGAGGGCAAAAGTGCTAGAGAGGTAAGTCTGGCTATTTCCAGGTTTAACGAGGCCCTGGCTATAGAGGTCTGTAATTATTTTGCCAGAAGGTTTCCCTGGTTGAAGAAATGTGTGTTTTTAGAATTTGGTTCAGGAGGACGAGGAGAGCAAGTCCTGGGTTCAGATCAGGATAATGGCCTGGTTTTACCAAAAGAAAAACTGGATGAGGCCCAGTTAGAGGAGGTTTGTCAGAGGATAGTTCTGACTTTAGATGGTGCAGGTCTACCTCTTTGTCCTGGCAAGGTGATGATTTCTGAAGAAAAGTGGAGAGGCACCCTTGAGGAGTGGAAAAGGAAAATTTTATTTTGGTTAGAAAACCCTAAGGAAAGGGGACCCTGGCAGTCAGGACTTATTTTGGATTTTAAACCTTTATATGGAGAAAAAGAAAAGATTTTTCAGTTGCGTACAGAAGTTTTAGAAACTATTCGGAAACACCCGGTTATCTGGAGGTTATTGGTAGAAGAAATTTTACAATTCCGTGTCCCTTTGAGTTTTTGGGGAAATTTTATTCTGGAAAAAAAAGGTGAAGAACGGGGAATTAACCTTAAAAAAAGTATTTTGGCCCACCTCATCAATGCTACGAGATTACTTAGCCTGAAATATGGCTTTGTAAAGGCCCATACTTTAGAGAGGCTTTCCTTTTTAATTCAAAAAGGGCATGTGGAAGAAAAGATGGGAAAGGAGTTGCAAAACCTCTGGGAATGGGCCCAGGCCAAGCGTTTAAGACAGGCACTAGAACAAAAGGGAGAAATCAATTTTTTAAACCCTCACTTACTGCCCAAAGAAGAAAAGAAGTTGTTGAAAAAAAGGTTAAACTATCTGCAGAAGTTTGTGGATCTGGTTAGTCTGAGTGCAAATTATGGCCTGTAAAAGAGTACTTTTTCTGGACCTTAGCTGGGGCATTAGCGGAGATATGCTGGTATCTGCTTTAGCAGATATGCAGGTGGATTTTTCTGACCTTGTAAGCTCTTTAGAGCAGAAATTAAAGGTAAAAATAGAGTTTAAAAATTTTAGTCGAGAAGGAGTTCTGGGTAAAAAGTTAGAAATTAGATTGGCGAAAACCCACAAAAATAGAAAACTAAGGGACTTGCTGGACTTACTTTCTTCCTTAGAGCTTTCTCCTGAGCTCTTTACCACAGTAAAAGAGGCTCTTTTTAAACTGGCCAGAATAGAAGCTAAAATTCACTCCCAAAAACCAGAAGAGGTGCATTTCCACGAGCTTGGCGGAGAAGACATCCTGGTGGATTTGGTGCTGGCTTTGGGCGGAATAGAAAAGCTGGGAGTAGATAAGGTTATGGCCAGTCCTTTACCCTGGTTGCAGGGAGAAGTGGAGATAAGCCATGGTAAAGTACCTTTGCCTGCTCCTGCCACCCTTGCGCTTTTGCAGGGGAAGCCTTTTTCTGGAAGGTTCTTGGAGTTTGAAGCCATAACCCCTACAGGCGCTCTTTTACTGGATTGGGTGGTAGATGGATTTTCTAAAGCCCCGCAAGGGACTTTGCTGTCCCAGGGAGTTGGCTTTGGCACCTGGGATAAGGGTTTTAATGGCCTGAGGTGTTTTTTGTTGGAAGAAGAAATGGCTTTAGAAGAGGAGGAGGTTTACCTTCTGGAAAGCAATGTGGACCACCTTTCAGGCGAGGAACTGGGGGAGGTTTTTAATACTTTTCTTCAAGCAGGTGCTTTGGATGTACTCTTTTTGCCAGGTCTAATGAAAAAAAACAGGCCAGGAGGCTTGTTGCAGGTGCTTTGCCCTCCAGACAAACTGGCTCCTATCCAATCCCTTTTTTTTAAAACCACCTTTACCCTGGGGGTTAGAATTCGCTTAGAAAGGAGAGTGGTGGTAAAAAGATGGATAGAGAAGGTAAGCACCTCTTATGGAGAAGTAAGGCTAAAGTGTTTTCAACTGCCAGATAAAAAGCAATGGAGAATAGAGGCAGAAGACATTAAAGCAGTGGCAAGGCAAGAGGGGTGTTCCTTTTTAGAAGCCAAAAAACTCTTAGAAGAAGAAGTGGGCTTATACTTCTTCCAGCAAAAGATGGGGAGCTAGGTAGGGAGGGTCGGTTTTAAATACATAGGTTAAGCCAGGATGAGCCAGGCTAACCCTTTCGCCATTTTCTTTTTCCAGGGCATAATCCTTAGGTTCAAGGGTGATTTTTTTTAGGCGGGGCAAGAGTAAGTTTACCTTTTTAGTAGTATCCCAGCGGGATTTTACCTTTAGGGTGTAAGTATTGGAATCTATAGATTCAGCCACCTGGCCCAGGATGGCTTTTTTTTGGGCCAAAGGGTGAAGTAAGATTTTTCTTTGAGAGAGAAAAAACCCGTACTTAAGGGCCTGGTTAAACTTGGCTCCAGGTAGCTATAATAACGGGGCAAAGAAAATTGCTTTTTCTCTAAATCCAAGAGGGCTGTTTTGTAGGCATCTACAGTTCTTGCCAGATAAGAAGTGGTTTTATTGCGGCCTTCTATTTTTAAGGAATGGATTTTCTTTTTTTTAAACCAGTTCAGATATTTTATTAGTCCCAAATCTTCACTGGCCAAAATTTTGCTAAATTCTTCTTCCTGTACTTCAAAAAGTTCTTGTTCCCGGGTCTTTTCTATTAGCTTGTATTCAAAACGACAGGGATGGGTGCACAGTCCCAGATTGGCAGAGCGCTGATTGAGATAGCTGCTTAAAAAACAGCGCCCAGAAATAGCCATGCACATGGCTCCGTGGACAAAAACTTCTAATTCTACCTTTCTCCCACTTGGGCTTTGATTTGGGCTATTTGTCTATGGTCTAATTCTCGAGCCAGGTTGACCCTTTTTACCCCTTGGGATTGCCAGAAGAGGATGCTGGCACTGTTGGAAGTATTGGCCTGGGTGCTTAAATGGATGGGAATGTGTGGAGCTATTTTCTGGGCCAAACTAATTACGCCCGGGTCAGCAATGATTAGGCCATCTACTTCTGTGGCTTTTAATTGTTCCAGGTAAGCTTGTACTTGCGGCAGGTGCTTTTCTTGGGCCAGGATGTTCAGGCAAAAATAGACCTTTACCTGCTGGTTATGGGCAATCTGGATAAAAGAGGAAAGGTTCTGAAGGGAAAAGCCTTTGGTTTTGGCCCTTAGACTTAATTCTTCTCCTCCCAGGTAAAGGGCATCAGCTCCATAGGTTAGGGCTGTGAAAAACTTTTCTTCATCTCCAGCAGGGCAGAGAAGCTCTGGTCTAAACATTAGCAGGGGAGTCCTTGTTTTGAGCGTTGTTCTTTGAGATTGGCTAAAAGGGAATAGGGTAGGTGCAAGTTGTTCTTGCCTACACCCAGGAAAATATCTGGTTTTACCTGTCCATGAAAGTCTGACCCACCAGTGGGTATCAGGTCTAGCTTTTTAGCCAGACTGAGATATTCCTGGGTTAAGCTGGGAGAATGTTCTGTATAAAAAACTTCTAAACCGTCTAAACCCCAGTCTTTTAATTTTTTTAATTCCCTGGCTAATTCCTCCAGGTCTAAATTTAGGGAAAAGGGATGAGCTAGAATGACGCTAGCCCCTTCCTTTTTTAAGATTTCAATGGCTTTTTGGGGAGTGAATTTTTCTTTGGGCACAAAGGCCTTGCCCTTGGGTCCCAGGTAGGAATCAAAGGCTTCCTGCACAGAGTTAACCACTTTTTTTTCTATCAATACCTGGGCTAAATGAGGCCTGCCCACACTTCCCTTGGCCTTGGCTTGGACTTCAGCATAAGTAATGTCCAGGCCCAGGGAGTTTAGCTTTTCCACAATGAGTTTATTTCGTTGGTGTCTTTTTTGGCGCAGATAATGCAGTTCCCTTTGTAAAATTTCTGCCTGGGGATTTAGATATAAGCCCAGGATATGGGTTACTCCCTTAAACTGGACGCTTAACTCGCATCCGGGAATAACTTCCAGGTAATGCTCTTTTCCTGCCTCTAAAGCCTCAGCCAGGCCACTTACTGTATCGTGGTCAGTTAGGGCTATGGCTCTAAGTCCTGTGGTCTGGGCTAAGTGTACAAGCTCTCTGGCTGGTAAGTGCCATCAGAGGCTGTGGAGTGAGTGTGTAGGTCAATTTCAGACATTTATTTAAACCTATAGGTGATTCTACCCCTGGTTAAATCATAGGGAGATAGTTCTACCTTTACCCTGTCTCCAGGTAAAATACGAATATAGTATTTACGCATTTTCCCTGAGATGTGCTTAAGACCACGTGTCCATTGTCCAGCTTTACGCGAAACATGGCGTTGGGTAGGGCTTCTTCTACTACTCCTTCCATTTCAATTGCTTCTTCTTTGGCCATATAACTTCCTCCTTCTGGTTAATTTTATTGATGTTAGGTAAGGTTAGAAAAGGTGTCAAGCTGGGCTAGGTTTGTAAAACCTGATAGATGTTTTGCAAAAGCTGGTCTAAGTCATAAGGTTTGCCCATAAATCCAGCCAGGCCATATTGCTGAGGATTCTGGCAAAGGGGTGGTTTAGATAGCCAGAGGTGGGCAATATCTTGCCTTGAAATTTAAATTTTTAATTTTCTCTACTACTTCCTCTCCCCTGAGTCCAGGCAAGCCCAGATCCAGAAGTACTAAATCCAGATGAGGGTGTTTAGAAACCATTTCCACAGCTTCCTTGCCATTTTGGGCGGTGAGCACTTTAAAATTATGTTCTTCTAAGAAATCTCTGGTCACTTCCAAAATCATGGATTCATCTTCTACTACTAAAATAAGTGGTTGGCGGGTAAAGGCAGGCTGGTTCCAGCTTTGTTTAAAATTAGCTGGTTCCTGTAGGCCAGAGGCTAGTTGAAAGCTCAAAATAAAGGTAGTGCCCTCTCCTGGCCTAGAGTGAAGGGAGATGTTTCCCCCATGTTTTTAACAATGCCGTAGACCGAGGCAAGCCCCAGGCCTGAGCCCTGGCCAATGGCTTTGGTGGTAAAAAAGGGGTCAAAGATTTTATTTTGAATTTCTGGAGGTATCCCTGGCCCATTGTCCTCTACCTGGAGTAAAACTTTATCCTCCTGGGCAGATAATTTTACTTTAATAAGTCCATTAGAACTTAATACTTCTTTGCTGTTTTTAAGAAGGTTAAACAGGGCGTGCTCTATAAGGGAAGGGTCTCCTAGCAGGTAAAGGTCTGGTTCAATCTCTCTTTGCAGGGTAATCTCTCTGGGAATAAGCTCCTGAAACATATCTAAAGACTTTTCAATTTGCTGGCTTAAGTTGAAAAGAATAAATTTTTCCTTTTCTTCTGCCAGAAAGTTAAAGATTTGTTTAACGAGGTTTTGACCTCGCAAACAGGTTTGTAAGAGATAATCAAGGTTTTTATGGTACTTGGGTAGTTCCTTGCTTAGTTTTTTGAGGTTGTTGCTAAGTATCTGCAAAAGGTTGTTAAAATCATGGGCAATGCCTGTACTCAGAGTAGCCAGGGACTCTAGCTTTTGTTTTTGAAAAAGCTTTTGTTGTAATTCTTGTTCTTTTTTTTCCGCTTCTTTTAGTTTATGAATATCTATGTGTGTACCTACAAGGGTTAGAGGTCTATTATCTTCACTTACCTCCCTAAAACAGCCCGGGATAAAATCCAGCGCCAGGTCCCATCCTTGGCCTTTAAACGCACTTCTGTCTCTGAAAAGGAAGTTTCTCCTTTAAGGAGTTTGCTATCATTTGCTATTATTTTAGAAGTTTCTTCTGGGTGGAGCAGGTCCCAAAAGGGGTCTTTTAATTGCTCCAATTCTTCTTTGGTGTAGCCCAACATCTGGCATACTCTTGGTTTATGGTGAGTTTGCCGGTGCTAAGGTTCCTTTCCCAGAGCCCTACTTTGCCCCCACTAATGGCTGCATCTAATTTTTTTTGCGTGTGGTGAATATGTTCTAAATTCTTTTTATGCTCTATAATCAGGGCTACATAGTGAGAAATAGACTTTAAAATTTTTAACTCTTTGACTGTAAAATACTCAGGGTCTTCATAGTCCTGGATTACCAGAGCACCAATGGCTTTATTTTGTACTATCAGAGGGACTCCTATCCATATTTTGGAAGAAGTTCCCACCCAACCCAGGATACCTTTTTCCTGGAGGATTTTTTTATGCTCTTCTTTTAAAAAAAGGGGTTTTTGACGCCTAATAACAGCTAGAGTCATACTTTGGGTTTGAGGATTGCTGATGTCTTTTATTTCATAGATTTTATCTTTTTCATCAATAAAAACAGGAAATATGAGTCTATCTTTGTTTTCATCAACTAGAGCTACAAAGAAGTTTTTGCTCTTCAAGTGCCTATTTATTTCTTCGTATATCCTGTATAAATAGTCTTCTAGGGATACTTCTGGTTTAAACTGGGTAATAAGACTGGAAAGGAGCTGGGCGGTAATTGTATAGTGTTTTTCTTTGGTTGTATCCTTTCTTAACAGGATAATCTTTTCCCTGCTTTCTTTTAACCAGGATTCCTGGACCCAATACCAGTACTTTTTTACCTTAACCCTATATTCAATGGTTAATTCTGTTTTTTCTGAAGCTAAAAAGGAAAGTACTTGTTTTTTTACTTCTTCTTGCTCTGCTTTGTGGATGGAATTAAAAAATTGCTCCAGAGAAAAACTGGCAAGAGAGCTAAAATGTTCAATCCAGTTTTGCTCGGGGAAAAATGTTTTTTGTTTGGTAAAGTATATGCAGGTAAAAAGACTATTTTTAGCCAGGACAAAGTTAAGTAAAAAGTTTTTCTGCCTTAATTTTTTTAAACTAAGATTTTGAGCTTTTAATTCTCTTTGTTTGCGTTCCAGTTCTTTCAGGCTGCCTAGGGCCAGGCTCGTAATCTGACTTATGTTATTTAAGAGCTTAAAATTTATTGTTTGGGGTTTTTTTAAAAAATAGAGGTTAATGGTAGCTAAGGGTTTGTCATAAAAATAAAGAGGGAGGTAGAGAGCAAAGGTAATGCGTTCCTGACGCAAAAAATCCAGGGCTGGAGCAAATAAACTATCTGTAGTTTCTTTTATCTTGTGCAAGGCTATTTGCTTTTGGGCCAGAGCTTTTCCACTTAAAGACCCCCTGAAGGGTAAAAATGGAGGTGTTGAGGAGGAGGGGAATCAAATCCCATATGGTAAATGGCCTGGAGTGACTTGATGTGGGGCTGGTAAAGGAAAAAAGCTCCGGCTTTGGCCTGCAGTAACTCCAGGAAAAAAGAAGTGGTTAATTGCGTTAAATCTGCAAAAGTCTTTACTTCAGATAATTTTTGCAGCAAATTTTCAATTAAAACTTTACTCTCAGTCATTAAGATTTAATCTTTTGCCTTTTGAAAAAGTTTTTTAAATTTTTCTTCCAGTTCCAAAAGTTTTTTATCTATCTCTTCAGGGTCTAAACTTTCTATTTTTTTGTACAAATTAGCTGCCATTTCACCCAGGTCATTTAAGCGCAGGTTAAAGGAAGTGCCTTTTAGTTTATGTAATAATTTTTTAGCCTGGGAAAGGTCTGCTTCTTTTATTTTTTGCTTGATTTCCTTTAGCTCTTTTTCTGTGTTTTCTTTATATTTTTCCAGGAGATCTTCTATGATTTCTTTTTTTAATTTTAATTCTTTTTCCAGTTTTGCTTTGATTTCTTTTAAATCCATTTGTTTCTCCCTGAGAATTTTTCCAGTTTAAATCCATTCTAAAAAAAATAGTTTTTTTGTCAAATGGTTTGCTCTGTAAAAGGGAAAAGGTTTAGAGAAAAGGGGGTACCTATTTTAGTAGGGGCAAAAAATGAACTTGACTTTTTTTAGGCTTTGGATAGAAAAGAAACTCTTCGCCGGGGTGGTGAAATTGGTAGACGCGCTGGACTCAAAATCCAGTGGACTTCGGTCCGTGCGAGTTCGAGTCTCGCCCCCGGCACCAGGAAAAAAGCCCTTAAGGATTTCACCTTAAGGGCTTTTTTGTTTTTTTCTTTTTTTTGTTTCTCCTCTTTACTGAGAGGATGGTTTTGGCTTATATAGTTTTAAAAATAGCAAAAGGAGAGGATATAATGACTAAAGTAACTTTACAGGGAGCTCCCTTTGAACTGGAAGGCACTTTTCCTTCTGTGGGTACAAAGGTTTCTTCCTTTGTAGTGGTGGACAATGACCTTAAGGAAGTTAAGCTGGAGGATTTTGGGTCTGAAATTCTGGTTTTGGTCAGTGTTCCTTCTCTGGATACACCTGTTTGTGATTTAGAAGCAAGGCGCTTTAATGCTGAGGCCAGCAAGCTCAGTTCCAAGGTAGAGATTGCCATTGTTAGCATGGACTTACCCTTTGCTCAAAAGCGCTGGTGTGGTCAATTAGAAGGACAAAAGGTGCATACCTATTCAGATTATCGCTATGCTTCCTTTGGTAAGGCCTTAGGGGTGTTAATTGCGGATTTGCGTTTGTTGGCCAGGGCTATCTTTGTTTTGGATGGCCAGAGGAATCTGGTTTATAGCCAGCTGGTTCCAGAAGTAGCCCAGGAGCCAGATTATGAGGAAGTTTTGGAAGTTATCTCTAAGTTAACTTAAAAGTTTTGCAGGAGTAAAAGATGCAAGAGTTACAAAAGTGGTTTTGTAAAGCCCTGGAAATGGAAGAAAGGGGATATAATTTTTATGCCAGCATGTTAGAAAAATGTAATGACCCCTATACCAGAGAAGTTTTTACCTTACTTAGGGATGAAGAGCTAAAGCATATAAAGAGGATTAAGGAAATAGTGGCCAAACTGGAGAAAGGGATAGAGGTGGAAGTGGTTTGCAGGGAATGTCCCTTTGAGCCAACTCCCAATGAGGTTTTTCAGAACCTGGTAAAAAAGTATAAAGATAAAAAAAGCGTATGTACCCAGAAGTTAGAAGCTCTGGATATGGGGATAGAATTTGAATTGAATTTGGTGGATTTTTATTCCCAGAAATTACAGGAAGCCCAAAGTGCAGTGGTAAAAGAGTTTTTAACTAAAATGGTCCAGGAAGAAAAAATGCATTATATTTTGCTTTCTGATTTAAGTTATTACTATGAAGACCCAGAAGGATGGGCTATGGGTAAAGGAGGTTTTAGTCTTGATGGCGCGTAAGTTTTTTGCTTTAGTTTTGCTACTTTTGGGGTTGCTTCCAGTCAATAGTTATGCCTGGGAAAGGGGGGAGATTTTCCCTAACCTTTCTTTAGAAAACGGGCTTGACCCTGCTTACCAGTTTAAAAGCCTGGATGAGATTGAAAGCAAAGTGGTGGTAGTGCAGATTTTTAATATGTATTGTCCCCACTGCCAGAAAGATGCTCCTGTGGTCAATAAACTCTATGCCAAACTAAGAGCAGATTTTCCTGCTTCTAAAGTGACCTTGCTGGGCCTGGGTATTGGGAATACCAAAAGAGAAGTAGAGGTCTTTAGAAACTCCTTTAAAATTGAATTTCCCCTTTTTTGGATGAGCAAAACCGTTTTTTAGAGCTTTTTGGCAATTTAGGTACTCCCTATTTTTTTGTGTTAAAGAAAACAGATAAGGGGTTCCGGGTTGTTTATATGCATGCAGGAGAATTACAGGATTGGAAGAAATTGTATGTTCAAATTAAAAACAATTTTTCTTAGTGTGGTGATTTTTTTCTCTGCCTTTTCCTTAAGCCAGGCCTTAAATATCTATCAGGTGGGTAAACTAAAACCGCGTGATAGTGTGCTTAAGGTCAAAGTGGGAGAGCTGGCTCCTGATTTTGAACTTCCTTCTATCTCAGGGAAAAAGGTGCGCCTTTCTTATTTTCGGGGTAAGAAGAATGTATTGCTTTCCTTTGTGCCTGCTGCCTGGACGCCAGTGTGTTCGGATCAGTGGCCAGGGTATAATCTGACTAAGTTTATTTTTGACCAGCACAATACTGTTATTCTGGGTATTAGTGTGGATAATGTACCTACCTTTATGCCTGGGTAAAGGAGATGGGTGGAGTATGGTTCCCTGTGCTTTCTGACTTTTGGCCCCACGGTCAAGTGGCTTCTACTTATGGAGTGCTTAGAGGCGATGGAGTGGCAGAAAGGGCTTTGTTTTTAATTGATAAGCAGGGGATTATTCGCTGGATTTATGTAGAAGATATCAACAGACGCCCGCCCTGGAAGTTATTGAACAGGCCCTGGATTCTTTACCCTAATTTTTGTTTGACCTGCCTGGAAAATCTTCTTAATTCCTCTCTATCCCAAATAACAGAGGAAGAGGTGAGTACGCTTTTTATAGGTTGAAGAGGTATGTTCGCTATTGGTATTTGAGGATTTTAAGAATTAGAGCGCATCCCCATAAAGTGGCCCTGGGTTTAGCTGTGGGTGTTTTTGTGGGATTTTTACCCATAGTGCCTTTTCAAATAGTGACTGCAGTAAGTCTGGCCTTTTTGGTTAAAGGCAATAAACTGGGTGCAGCTTTGGGTACTTGGGTCTCCAATCCTTTAAATATCCCTTTTTTGTATTATCTTTTTTATCTGGTAGGGAAGTTTTTCTGGCCAGGAGAAGTCGCCTATAGTTTAACTTCCTTTGAGATGAAAGAGATATTAAAGGCTGGCTGGGATGTCTTTGGAATGATGTGTTTAGGTGGTGCTATTTTGGGACTACCTGCGGCTATTTTAACTTATTTTATCTTTGTAAAGGTTTTAAAAAAGTATAACCAAAAGAGATTGGAGAAGAAATATAATCTTGTTAACCCCTAATTTTCCTAAAAAGAGTTTAGGGCAACACTTTTTAAAAGATAAAAATATTTGTGCAAAAATCGTAAAGGCCCTCAATCTAGAGCCAGAAGATACTGTTTTAGAAATAGGTCCGGGCAGGGGGGCACTTACTTTTCTTTTAGAAGAAAGTCCCTATAGATATTTTTTGCTCTGGAAAAGGACTGGGAGCTTTGCTTAGCACTCAGGCAGAAATTACCACTTTTAAGCTTAATCTGTGCAGATGGCCTGGTTTTTGACTGGAAACGTTTAAATAGATTTGAAAAATTAAAACTGGTAGGGAACCTTCCCTACAATGTGGCTTCTCCGCTGCTGTGGAATATTTTTAGTGAACTTTTTGGTTATGAGCTAGCTGTATTTATGGTGCAAAAGGAAGTGGCAGAAAGGATTGTAGCTAAGCCAGGCAACAAGCAATATGGTTTGTTAAGTGTTTGGTTACAGTTTTTTAGTAAACCTAAAATTCTTTTTTCTGTACCTCCTGGAGTTTTTTTTCCTCCTCCCAAGGTCTACTCTTCGGTTTTAATTTTTTATCCTCGAAAAGTTGAAATAGATACAAGGGAAAAAAAATCTTTACAAAAGTGTTTAAAAGTGGTTTTTCAGCAGAGAAGAAAGCAATTACAAAGAATCCTGCGTAATTATCTGGGATATAAAGTGGAAAAAGAACTAGAAGAATTAAACCTGGACCCCAGAGTTAGACCAGAAGACTTAAGTAAAGAGGATTTTTTTAGGTTGGCACTAAAATTTTTTTAGAAAAAAGATAACTTTTTAGCCAAAAACCTAAATTTATCTTGACTAAACCTTAAAAATTTTGTTTTGGCTAGCTTTGTAGTTGTTTAAAAAGGCATAATCAAAGGGGTAGGGATATTTTTTGGTCTAAAAGTTTTAAAAGGAGGAACTGATAATGACTAAAGGCGATCTTATTGCATGATTGCAGAGAAATCAGGTTTAACAAAGGCTGCTGCTGAAAAGGCTTTAAATGCTTTTTGGCTTCTGTGGAAGAGGCTTTGGTCAAAGAGGGAAAATTAACCTTGACCGGTTTGGTACTTTTGAGGTAGGCGAAAGAGCAGCTAGAACAGGTCGCAACCCTCGTACAGGAGAAGAAATTCAAATTCCTGCCTGTAAGGTGGTAAAGTTCCGCGCTGGTAAGATGCTTAAAGATGCTGTTAAGTAGTTTTTAGGAGGTCAGAAAACGATGTTACATGGTGAGACCATTCATAGCATGTTGCCCCAAGACCTTCCCTGGTGGTCTCCAGACCATGCCATTTTCTTTGGCGTGCTTTATGGAGTTTTAGCTGTTATTGGCACAGGGGTAGCAGTTGTAGTTTTTAAGTCCATTGCCGACACTTTGAAAGAGAAGAGAAGTAAGGTCATTAAAAGAATTGGTTATTTTTAGGCAAGGGAAAAGGGGAGTCTTTTTCCTTGCCTTTTTCTTTTTTCAGCATTAAAAGAGAACGATTTTTTTAGATAAAGGGGGTGATTTTTTTGCCAGGAGTTTTTTTAAGCGGAGAAGAGAATTTTGAGTTTGCCTTGCGTAAGTTTAAGAAACAGGTGGAAAAAGCTGGGATTCTTTCTGAGTTGAAAAAAAGGCAACACTACGAAAAGCCTGGCGTGCAGCGCAGAAAAAAAGAAGCTGCAGCAAAGAAGCGCTTGATGAAAAAATTGCGCAAATTAAGGTCCATGTAATGTCTTTAGTTACTCAACTGGAAAAAGACTTTTTGCAGGCCTTAAAGGCTAAAGAAGAATTAAAAGTGGCTGTCTTGCGTATGGTCAAGACAGCCTTAAAAAACAAACAAGTAGAATTAAAGCGTCCTCTGACTGAGGAAGAAGTTCTAAAGGTTTTAAGTAAAGAGGCCAAGCAAAGAGAAGATGCTGCCACTCAATTTAGGCAGGGTGGTCGAGAAGATTTAGCCTTAAAAGAAGAACAAGAACTGGAGATTTTAAAGTCTTATTTGCCTCAAAAGATGTCTGCCCAAGAAATGGAAGAGGCGGTAGAAAATGCCCTTAAGGAGTTAAAGCCTGCTGGTCTTAAGGATATGGGCAAGGTAATGTCTTATCTAATGCAAAAGTATCCTGGCCAGGTGGATGGTAAGCAACTAAGTCAATTGGTTCGAGAAAAACTTTCTTCTTAAAATCCATATACTATGCACCCCAAAACCTTAAAAGCCCTGGAGCTAGAAAAGGTGCTCCAGTTTTTTCAGCAAGAAACCTCTTCAGAGGGAGGGAAGTCTTTTTTTAGTAATTTAAAACCCTATTCTTCCCTGCAAGATATCAATGAAAGTCAGAATTTGCTTCGGGAATTTTGGGAGCTTTTTGCTCATCAGCCCCTTAATTTGAATTTTTTTCCAGATTTATCTCCTCTTTTCTCTTCTTTAGAGAAAGAAATTTTTATTTTTAGTCTGGAAGACCTCTGGGGGTTGCAAAGTTTTTTTGTAGAGCAAGACAAGGTTTTTAGCTGGTTAGAAAAAGGAAAATCCCTATCCCTTTCTCTTTTAACCCAGTATTGGGAGAGCATAGAAGAACCTCTTAAACTAAAACAGGCTATTTTTCGTTGTCTATCTAAGGAAGGTGAACTGCGAGATGAGAGTTCTCCTGGTCTTTATGCGGTGCGCCAGGAAATTAGAAGCATTCACGCCAGGTGCAGGAAAAAGGTAGAAAGGTTTCTCCAGGATGAAAAGATTAGTCATTACCTGCAGGATGAGTATTTGACTCTGGCTGCTGATAGATATGTTTTGGCCTTAAAAACTAACTTTAAGGGTAAGTTGCAGGGTATTGTCCATGACTATTCTCAAAGTGGAGAAACCTGCTATTTTGAACCTTACTTTTTGGTGGAGCTAAATAATCATCTGCAGCAGTTAAAAATTACAGAAAAAGAAGAGCAGAGAAAGGTTTTAGAGTATTTGAGCCAGCTGGCAAGACAGGAAAAAGAAGCCTTGCGTGCCTGCTATAACTTTCTGGTGCTGGTGGATGTATTTTTGGCCAAGATAAAAGTGGGGATAAAACTACAGGCAAATCCTCTTAACTTAACAAGTGAGGAAAAATTAGAGTTAAAAGAGGCCAGGCATCCACTTCTGGTGCTTTTAAAGCAAAAGGTTGTACCTGTAGATATAGTTCTGGAGCCAGGACAAAAGGGTTTGATAATAACCGGGGGCAATGCAGGAGGGAAAACCGTTTGCTTAAAAACCCTGGGGCTCATTGCCCTTATGGTTAGCTGTGGCTTACCTGTCCCTTGTGCTAAAGAAAGTAAGCTCCCCTATTTTGCCCATATCTGGACTATAATTGGAGATGAACAAAGCCTGGAGGAAAGCCTTAGTACTTTTACTGCCCAGGTTAGTTTTTTAAAAGAATGTTTGCCGGTCTTGGACTCTTCTTCCTTGCTCATTTTAGATGAATTTGGTGCTGGCACTGACCCGGCCCAGGGGGCTGCCTTGGCTCAGGCCGTTATGGAATATGCTCTGGAAAAAGGTAGCTGGTTGCTTTGTGCTACCCATTTCCCTGGAGTGAAGTTGTATGCTGTAAGTTCACCTGAGTTGAGGGTGGCTTCTGTCCTTTTTGACCCTCAGACCAAAAAGCCCCTTTACCAGCTTACCTATGACCAGGTGGGAGCCAGTTATGCTCTGGAGGTGGCTAAAAACATTGGACTGTTGCCAGAAGTACTGAACAAGGCCAGTAAACTTTTAGGAGGAGAGGGTAAGCAACAGGAAGCCTTGCTGGAGAGGCTTAATAAGCTGGTATGGATGAAAGAGCAGGAGCTGGAAAAGTTTAAGCAAAAAAGAGAAAAGATTGTTAGCAAACTGAAAAAGGCCGTAAAGCGATTAAAAGAAGAAAAACATTCCCTGGAAAAAGAAATTCAAGAGGCCAAAACTACTATTTTAACCCAGTGGAAAAAAGAAAAACTGTCTCGCAAGTTGGCCTTAGAAAAATTGAGCAAGTTAAGAGATAAGGTAAAAGAGCCGAATAAGATACAGAAGAGCAGAGAAGCCTTTGTGCCAAAAAAAGATACTCAATGTTTGTATTTACCCTGGAATAAGGAAGCTAAGATTTTGGAAATAGATGAAAAAAAACAGCAGTGTAAGGTGGATTTGGGCGGAATTAGTTTGTGGAGTGATTTTTCTAATTTGGCGCCATTAACAAAAAAAGAGCAAAAAGACCAATCCATTAAAGTCAAAGTGTCTGCCTCCAGCAGGTTGCCTTTAAAACTGGATGTACGCGGCCTTACAGTGGAAGAAGCCTTAATGGAAGTAGATAGATACATAGATGGTGCTCTTTTAAAAGGAGTTCAAGAATTAGAAATAGTCCATGGCAAGGGAACCGGAGTTCTTAAACAAGCTGTTCATCAACATTTGCGTAATCATTCTGTGGTCAAAGAGTTTTCTTTTGCTCCTTTAGAAGCAGGCGGAGAAGGAGCAACCATTGTCAAACTCAAAAACTAATATGGATTTAGAAGAATTAGTAACAGAAATTAAAGAACGTCTGGATATTGTTCAAATTGTAGGTCGTTATGTAGAATTGCGTCAGGTAGGGGGGCGATATGTAGCTCCTTGCCCCTTTCATCAGGAAACCAAACCTTCCTTTAATGTAAATCCAGAGAAGGGTTTTTTTTATTGTTTTGGCTGTCAGGCTGCTGGTGATGTTATTTCCTTTTATCAGAGAATAAATGGTTTGGAGTTTAAAGAAGCTTTAAAAGACCTGGCTGAAGAAGCAGGGATTAAATTTTATCTTGGTAAGGGAAAAAGTAGTTCCAGAAAAACTTTTTTCGAACTTTATGAGCTGGCTACAGATTTTTTTAAAAAGCAACTGCAATCTTCAAATGGAGTTAAGGCCAGAAAATATTTAGCTTCTAGACAGGTATCAGAGCTGGTGCAGAAAACTTTTCTTTTGGGATATAGTCCTGCTGACTGGCATGGTTTGGAAAAATATTTTCAAAGCAAGGGCATAGATATTAACCTGGCTGTCCAGAGTGGACTTTTGGTCAAAAATGATAAAGGCCAGGTTTATGACCGTTTTCGAGATAGGTTGATGTTCCCCATAAGGGATTTACAGGGGAGAACCATTGCCTTTGGAGGAAGGGTTTTAGGGGAGGGAGACCCCAAGTATTTAAATAGCAATGAAAGTCTTATCTACAAAAAAGGTGAGCATTTATACGGCCTTTATGAAGCCAGGTCCCATATTCTTAAAGAAAAAGAAGCTATTTTGAGTGAAGGTTATCTGGATGTTTTGGCTTTGGTGCAGGCTGGATTTAAAAACAGTTGTGCTATTTTAGGGACCAGCTTGACCAGGGAGCAGGTCTTAAAGCTTGCCCAATTGGCTTCAAAGGTGATTTTGCTTCTGGATGGAGATGCTGCAGGGAAAAAAGCTGCTTGGCGCAGTGCTGAAATGTTGCTGGCTGAAGGAATAAATTGTGCAGTGGCTCTGCTGCCAGAAGGAGAAGATCCGGATAGCTTTTTAAAAAAATATGGTCCAGAGCATCTGCAAGAAGTTCTCTCTCAAGGTCAGGAAGGTCTTGCCTATTGTTTAAAAATGGTTAGAGAAAATAAATCTCCCAGAGAGCAAGCTAGCTGGATTAAAGATTTTCTAAAAAAAGTAAGAGATTTCAAATTAAAGGGGTTTTATCTTTCAGCCATAGCTACAGGTCTTAAGATAAGCGAAAAAGAATTACGAGCAAGTTTAGATATTATAGACAATAAGTTAGAAATTGCCGAGAAAAAGGAAAAAGAACACTTTACCCCCTGGGACAAAGAAGTCCTGTTGATAGGAGTTATTTTCCCCAAGGAAGCCAGGGAATTGGCTGAAGAGGGGGTGGAGCATTTTTTTCAGAGTAAAGAAGCCAGGGTGTTTTGGCAAAAGTTAATACAGGATTCAGATGTAAGGGAATTTACCCCTGAGGAGAGTAACTTTTACTTTCAGAGTAAGTTAAGAGAAGATTTTTTCCAGGATAAAAAAAAGAACTATTAAAAGAGTTACGCCAGAAAATGCTGAATAAGGATAAAAAATTGCGCAAGCAAAATTTGTTTTTGGCTTTAGCTAGAGCTCAAAGAAGGGGAGATTTAGCTGAAACCAAAAGAATTTTGGGCCTTTTACAAAAAGAATTTGCTGAGCAAGAGGTTTGAAAATTTAAATAGCGGAAGGGGGGAGTATGAAATCTTTAAAGGACGTCCAACAAATTAAAGCTCTTATTGCTGAAGGCAAGAAAAAAGGCTTTTTAACTTTTGAAGAGTTAAATAAAGCTCTTCCCAAAGATGTCAATAGTCCCGAGCAAGTAGAAGAAATTATTTCTATTTTTGACCAGCTGGACATTACTATTGTGGATGAAAAGGCTGGAAGACCCATTTGTGTAGTTCCAGAGGACACCTCTGATATAGTAGAAAGCGTTACAGAAGAAGATTTAGAAGAAGATGTTGGAGGTGGAAAAGACCCTGTTCGTATGTATTTAAAAGAAATGGGAGCTGCTGCCTTTTGGATAGAGAAGGGGAAGTAGCTATAGCCAAACAGATAGAAGCTGGCGAACTGGAAGTTTTATATGCTTTAGTAGAAATTCCCGTAGTAGTAGAAGAACTTATAAAAGTAGGTGAAGATTTAAAGAAAGAAAAGGTAAAATTAAAAGATGTGGTTAAGACAATTGAAGAGGACGACCCTGCAGAAGAAGAAATGAATCAAAGGCAAAGGGTAATTAAGTATTTAGATGAAATTAAGCAAATTTATAAAAAGAAAAAAACTATTTACGATAGGTTGGATGACACTGCTACTTTAGAAAAGAGAGTTTTTGCCATTCAGCAAAGAATTATAGATTATAAGAAAGAAGTTGTGGATAGGCTATGTAGTATAAAACTGGAAAAAACATTGGTAGATAGATTGATAGAAATGGTTAGAGATTATGTAAGGCAGATGCATAACTGTATGCGAGATATAAGTGCTTATATAATCTCTTTAGGTAAAACACAGGAAGAGGTTTTTAGCCTATTTGAAAAGTTGGAAAAGAGAGAAATAAATCCAGTAGTAGCTGCAGATGAACTTAATATGACAGTAGAGGAATTGTTTTCTTTTAAAGAAATGATTTATGCTAAAAAAGAAATTTTAGAAAGATTGGAAGAAAAATGTAAACACGATGTATACGATTTAGAAGAAGTTTTGTGGAGAATAGAAAAGGGTTATAAAGATGCTTTAAGGGCTAAACAGGAGTTGACTAGGGCAAATCTGCGTTTGGTAGTAAGTATTGCCAAGAAATATACCAATAGAGGACTGCAGTTTCTGGATTTAATTCAAGAAGGTAATATTGGTTTGATGAAGGCTGTGGATAAGTTTGAATATCAGAGGGGGTATAAGTTTTCCACTTATGCCACCTGGTGGATTAGGCAGGCTATAACCAGGGCTATTGCTGACCAGGCAAGGACCATTCGTATTCCTGTGCATATGATAGAGACCATTAACAAATTGGTCAGGACTTCTCGTTACCTTGTGCAGGAATTGGGGCGTGAACCTACTCCAGAGGAAATTGCAGAAAGAATGGATTATCCAGTGGAGAAGGTGAAAAAGGTTCTGCGTATTGCCAAGGAACCCATTTCTTTGGAAACCCCCATTGGAGATGAGGAAGATAGCAGTTTGGGCGATTTTATAGAAGATAAAAAGGCTGTAGCTCCAGCAGAAGAGGTGGTACACACCAAATTGTCTGAACTTATTGATAAGTTGCTATCTGACCTTACTCCCAGAGAGGAGCAGGTCTTACGCAAGCGCTTTGGTATAGGTGAAAAGTCTGATCACACTTTAGAAGAAGTGGGTAAACTTTTTAATGTAACCAGGGAGAGAATTAGACAGATAGAGGCGAAAGCCTTGCGTAAGTTAAGGCATCCCATGCGTAGCAGTTGTTTGAAATCCTATTATGAAAGTTAACAGGCAAAAAGGGGCAGGTCTTTTTTTGGGCCTAGCCTTATTTTATTTTTCCTTGTTTTAGTTTTGCCCAGACAATTTGGGTGTTCCCCAGGTTTGCTATTGATGGGGATACGCTTTTTTTAAGCAATGGTTTGAAGTTGCGTTTAAAAAGTATTGATGCCCCTGAACTGGGACATGGAAAAGGCAAAGACCAGTACTTTGCCAGAGAAGCGAAATATTTTTTGTTTAAACTGGTTAAGGGTAAAAAATTAAAGTTAGAAGAAGTGGAAAAAGATAGGTTTGGACGCATAATTGCACAGGTTTACACTGCTGATGGAAATTGGATAAACAGGGAAATGCTGGCTCAGGGCTTTGCCTTTTATTTTGAGCACAAGGGAGTGTTTTATCCCCGGTTGTTAAAAGCGCAGCAAGAGGCGATGAGGTTAAGAAAAGGCTTTTGGGCCAAATTACTGGAGTTGCCTTTAGCCAGGCGTTCTTATCTGGGAAATAGTTATAGTAGGAGATTTCATCAGCTTAGCTGTCCCAATGGCCAGTTGATTTCTTCCAGGCACAAACGCTTATTTTTTTCTCTTTACGAGGCCTTTTATAAGGGCTATGCCCCTGCTAGAGGGTGTACTCCCTGGCCTTTAGTTGATTAAAAGAAGGAGATATTTATGAGTGAAAATTTAACAGATTGGATTTTAGTAAGTAAGTTTCAGGAAAACAATCAGGATTTAGAGCAAGAAGTGTATAGAATCCAGGAAGTGGCTTTGGATGTGGGTTTAAATCCAGAGATGGTTATTGCTGTAAATGAGGTTGAAGATGGCTTTGAGCTTCTGGTCCATCCAGAGTTTTTTTCCTATTTTCAGCGCTAAATTGCCCTTCTGGCGATATTGGCCCTTTGGTCCTGGTTATGAGGCAGGTTTTTGGTTTAGCGTAAGCAAATTTGCCTTTGTAGGACTTATCTTGGGGGTTATTGTTCTTTATCTGCGTTTTCTCTTTGGCCCGAAAGGTATTTTTAAAGAGGATGCGAGCAGGTATTCTAAGCCTGGGAAGCGAAAATGGTTTTGGAACAGGAAATAAAGCCTTTTTTAAAGTGGTTTAAAAAGTACACTAAGAGATTTTATTCTTTAAATCAGAAAGAACAGGAAAACATTCTTTTAAAACAAAAACATTCCTTACGGGTCTATGAGTATGCCTGTAAGATTGCTTTAAAGGAAAAATTTTCTCGAGAAGATGGTTTTGCTTTAAGTCTGGCAGGACTTTTCCATGACCTTGGAAGATTTGAACAATATAAGGTATATAAAACTTTTAAGGACAATATCTCTGAGGATCATGGCAGGTTGGGAGTAAAGGTTTTAAAAAAAGAGGGTGTGCTTTCTGGTTTGGATAAAAATATAAAATCTAAGATACTGGTAAGTGTAATTTTGCATAATAAATTAAGTGTACCTGCTAGAGTTCCAGCAGAAGTAAAAAAGATTGTTTTTGCTTTAAGAGACGCTGATAAACTGGATATTTTTGAAGTACTTCTTTCCTACTTAAGTAATGGTAAAAAAAATGAAGTGGTCACTTTAAATCTTTTGGATGAACCAGATAAGATAAGTGCTCAGGTCCTGGCTCCTCTGTACCGACAGGAATTGGTTAATTATAACTCTATGCAGTATGTTAATGACTTTAAGTTGCTTTTGCTTTCCTGGGTTTATGATTTCAATTTCCCCACTACCTTTAGTTTATTTGAGGAAAGGGACTATTTCAATCGGCTAAATACCCTTTTACCTCCCTTGCCTGAGGTAAAAGAGGTAACCAGCAGGGTTAAACAATTTATTCTAGAGAGGGTGGGAAGATGAAAAATAATTTTTTAAAAGTAAAGCTATTGTTTCTCCTGGTTTTAACTTTTGGTCTTAGTGGGTGTTTCTGGTTGCTTGTAGGAGGCGCTGGTGGTGCTGGTGGTGCTATTTATTACAAAGGAAGGATTGTTCATACTGTAAATGCTTATTATACTAAAGTACATAAGGCAAGTTTAAGTGCCTTAAAGGGAATGGGGCTGCCTATTTATAAAGACCAACTTGAGCTTAATAAAGCTAATATAGAATCTAGTTTTCTGGATGATACAAAAATCTGGATAGAAATAGAAGGAATTAGCAGACATACTTCTAAGATTTATATAAGGGTTGGCCTTTTAGGTGATGAGGCCAGGTCCAGAGAACTATTGAAGAAGATTTTGGCTCGTCTCTAGACGGGCTTTGGCTAAAGCCAGTTCATCCAGCAGGTTGATTAGTTCTCCATAAATACCTCCGTAGCCAGGAAAGGAGCCAAAAGATATTTTTTGAGTTTTTGTTGTTCAGAGTTGGAACTGGCTATGGGGGTGGAGGGCGTTTTGCTCAAAAGGTAGCGTTCTTTAAGAATAAACCTGGTACTTAAGTGTAGGAACTTTTGGCTTAAAGCTTCTATTTTTTGCTTTTGTTCATCGGTCAAAAAGTTTTCAGGCACATCTTCTAAAAAGGACATTAGGGCCAGTAAGAAGTTGAAAAAAGAACCTGGAATTCCTCTTCTCCAGGCCAGTAACCATTTTCGTCTCTTAAAAAGTAGAAAATGGGCTTCTCCCAGGGCAATCAGGTCTAAAAGTTGTTTTTTCCAATGACCTAAGAAGGTGTTTTTAGGGGTAGAAGAGAAAAAGTCCAAATCCGGTATAAAAGCAGGAGATAGGGCTAAAAGCTGTTGAAGATAGGTATTGGCCTGAGGTGAGTTGGGAGTTTCTAAATGGGGTAGCTCAAAATTATATTTCCCTTTCCAAAATCGCCTCTAATGATACAGGGTTCCTGAGTTAAAAGAAGAGGGTCCAGGTTTATGGCATAGAGGTTTTCCCATTTTTTTAGCTCCCCTGGATTTAAATCTTCTAACTTTAAATCACTTACCCAGAAGTCTGTACCTGGCCTTTGATAGGTAGCTAGCACTTCCAGGTGGGGATGATGGGATTCCCACTCAAACTGGGAAGGCCACCAAACTGGAAAAAGCAATTCCCTGTCCAGACTGAAGACCTTGCACCAGATATCTCCACTAAAGTTGGCAGCCTTTGTTTAAATTCTTTGCGTTTAAGCGGCAAAGGCCCAGGGAGTTGGGAGAGCTTGAAGCCAGGCCTGCTCCGCCACAAAAACCAAGATAGTTCCCACCCTTGGTCAAAAAGCTTTTTATTTCCTGTTGTCCCTCACTTCCCAATTTTTTAAATTTTAAACTGGCCCAGCTCCAGGCACAATGAGCCATTGAGGTTTTAGGTCGTTTAGCTTGCCCGCAGCAATTTCTTTAGCTGTAATAGGGACAAACTTTGCCCGGGAATGTTTTAAAAAGTGATAGACTAAGATTCCCCAGAGGTGAGATTCATCCCAGAAGAGCCCAATATAAGGTTGCATAGGACTTACTTTAAAGAGGACTGTTAAAAAAGCAAGCATTAAGCCTGGACTGATAAGTTTTTTATTGGTTAATAACTTGATTTTTTAGGCAAGGCACAATAACCAAAGAAGCAATTTGGCAAAGCAGAAACTTCACTTAGGAGAGGGTAGATGGCAGTAAAAGAATTGGCAAAAGGTTATGAACCCAAGGACATAGAGGACAAGTGGATTAGTTATTGGGAAGAAAATAAAACCTTCACTCCAGAAGTGGAAAAGGTCAAAAGACCTTATTCTATAGTGATTCCTCCCCCTAATGTTACAGGGACCTTACATATGGGGCATGCCCTTAATATCACCTTGCAGGACATTTTATGCCGTTTTCATCGCCAATTGGGCTACGATGTTTTGTGGGTACCTGGTACTGACCATGCAGGTATTGCCACCCAGAATGTGGTAGAAAGGCAACTGGCTCAAGAGGGCAAAACCAGAGATGACCTGGGCAGAGAAAAGTTTGTAGAAAGAGTTTGGCAGTGGAAAGAAGAATATGGCAATAAAATTTTAAACCAGGTAAAAAAATTAGGTGCTTCTGTAGATTGGACCAGGCTTCGCTTTACCATGGATGAAGGTCTGTCCAGAGCAGTGCGAGAAGTTTTTGTCCGCCTTTATGAAGAAGGGCTTATTTATCAAGGGGATTACATTATTAACTGGTGTCCCAGATGCCATACAGCTCTAGCTGATCTGGAAGTGGAGCATGAAGATATTGATGGCGGTCTTTATCATTTACGCTACCCTCTGGAGGATGGTTCTGGAGAAGTAGTGGTTGCTACTACCAGACCTGAAACAATGCTGGGAGATACAGCTGTGGCTGTACATCCAGAAGACGAGCGCTATAAACACCTGATAGGCAAAAAGGTGATTTTGCCTTTGGTGGGTAGAAAAATTCCAATTATTGCAGACGAATATGTGGACAGGGAGTTTGGTACTGGCTGCTTAAAGGTAACTCCTGCCCATGATGTGAATGACTTTGAACTGGGACGTAAACACAATTTGCCTTTGGTAAAGGTGATTGATGACTGGGGCAAGATGACTTCAGAAGCTGGAGAGTTTGCTGGTTTAGATAGGTTTGAGTGCAGGAAAAAAATCCTGGAGCGTTTGGCTGAGCAGGGGTATTTGCTAGAGCAAGAAAAACATAGGCACAGTGTGGGACACTGTTATCGTTGCCATACTGTGATTGAACCTTATGTTTCCAAGCAGTGGTTTGTGAAGGTAAAGGACCTGGCCAAAAGAGCAAGAGAGGCTGTGGCTCAAGGTGAGACCAAAATTTTCCCTGAACACTGGACCAAAACCTATTTTGAATGGTTAGACAATATTCGGGACTGGTGTATTTCCAGACAAATCTGGTGGGGACATCGCATTCCTGCCTGGACCTGTGAGGAGTGTGGGGAATTAAGTGTTTCCCGTGAGGATTTAACTCAGTGCCCTGGGTGTGGAAGTGCTAACTTAAAGCAAGAAGAAGATGTTTTGGACACCTGGTTTTCTTCTGCCCTCTGGCCCTTTTCTACCCTGGGCTGGCCAGATAAGACCAAAGAACTGGAAGTGTTTTATCCCACTTCTGTGCTGGTTACCGGGTTTGATATTTTGTTTTTCTGGGTAGCGCGTATGATGATGATGGGCCTGCATTTTATGCAGGATGTGCCCTTTAAGGATGTTTATATTCATGCTTTGGTTCGAGATGCCCAGGGACAAAAGATGAGCAAGTCCAAGGGCAATGTAATTGATCCTCTGATTATGATTGATAAGTATGGAACAGATGCCTTGAGGTTTACTCTCACTGCCTTTGCTGCCATGGGCAGAGATATAAAACTCAGCGAAGAGCGTATTGAAGGCTATAAACACTTTATCAATAAAATCTGGAATGCTTCTAGATTTGCTCTAATGAATTTAGATGAAAATTGTTTTGAATGTGAGTTGGAAAATGTAAAGGGATTAGTGCATGAATGGATTTTACATCGTTTAGAAGAGGTTAAGGAAAAAGTAAAATCTGCCATTGAAAGCTATAATTTTAACGAAGCAGCCCAGGTATTGTATCAATTTGTCTGGCATGAATTTTGTGACTGGTATTTGGAACTTATAAAACCAGTACTGTATGGAGAGGATAAGGAAGCTAAACTAATGGCCAAAACCTGTTTGCGCCAGGTCCTGGGAGAAACTCTTGTTTTACTGCATCCCATTATTCCCTTTGTAACCCAAGAGGTCTGGACCTATTTGCCTGGAGTAAAAGAAGAGAACCTTTCAAAATTGCCCTATCCTCCCTTTAGGCCTGAATGTATAAAGCCTAAGGTAGTAGAAGAAATGCAGTTTTTGCAGGAAGTTATTTCTGGAGTGAGAAATATTAAGGCAGAACTGGGTATTTCCCTGGGTACAAAGGTAAAATTGCTGGGCAGAGTTGCTGAACCCAAAGACAGAGAATTTTTAGAAGTTCATAGAGAGCTCATTACCTTTTTGGCCAGACTGGAAGATATGCAGGTGGAGAGCGACTTAAAAGAGCCTGAGGGGTGTGCAGGATTTGTGGCTAAAGGGTATGAATTTTTTGTCCCAGTAAAGGGGTTGGTGGATATTGAAGCTGAGCTTTCTCGCCTGGAAAAAGAGTTTGCCAAGATTGATAAGGAACTGACCATAATAGAGAAGAAATTAAACAATCCTGGTTTTTTAAATAAAGCCCCACAACAAGTGGTGGAAAAGGAAAAAACAAAACAAGCTGAGTATAAGGAAAAAAGGGAAAAGATAGAAAAGCTTTATAACAGGCTTAAAAGTATTGTCTAAGGATGGGGTATGAGTAAAGGAAAGGTATATTTAATTGGTGCAGGTCCCGGGGACCCTGGTTTGCTCACCTTAAGGGGCAAGGAGATTTTAGAGCAGGCTCAGGTGGTGGTTTATGACTATCTGGCCAATGAGGAGTTTTTAAATTTTTGTCCTCAGGCAGAAATTATTTATGTGGGTAAAAAGGGGGGAGATCACACTTTACCCCAGGAAAAGATAAATGAGCTTTTGGTAGAAAAAGCCAGAGAAGGTAAGGTTGTAGCCAGGTTAAAGGGAGGAGACCCTTATGTATTTGGCCGGGGTGGAGAAGAAGCAGAAGAACTGGTGGAAGCAGGCATTGAATTTGAAGTGGTGCCTGGCGTAACTTCAGCCGTGGCTGCACCTGCCTATGCTGGAATTCCTCTTACTCACAGGCGCTTTGCCTCTTCGGTTTCTTTTATTACCGGGCATGAAGATCCCAAAAAGCCCGAAAGTGCAATCAACTGGAAGGCCCTGGTGGAAAGTAAAAGTACCCTGGTCTTTTTTATGGGCGTAAAAAATCTACCTTCGATAGCCAGCAATCTACAACAGGCCGGGATGTCTAAAGATATGCCTGTCGCCCTGGTCCACTGGGGTACTACCTGCAAACAGCGTAGTTTGGTTTCCACTCTGGAAAAAGTGGCTCAAGAGGCCAAGGAAAAGGGGTTTAAAGCTCCTTCTTTGATTGTGGTTGGAGAGGTGGTGACTTTAAAAAATACTCTGGATTGGTTTGAGAAAAGACCTCTGTTGGGTAAAAAGGTTGTGGTTACGCGAGCCAGGCAGCAGGCTAGTGGATTTAAGCAAAAGCTAGCTGCTTTAGGGGCGTGTGTGCTGGAATGCCCAACCATTGAGGTGGTTCCCCTCTCTGATTATAGTCTGTTGCACCAAGCTTTGGCCAATTTAGAGTTTTATGACTGGCTTATTTTTACTTCTGTAAATGGAGTGAAGTATTTCTGGCAAGAACTTAGAAAAGCCAATATGGATGCCCGCAGCCTGGGTGGACTTTTGGTGGCAGCTATTGGTCCAGCCACTGCCCAGGAACTCCAAAAAGTAGGTATTTATCCTGATTTTGTACCTCCCAAATATGTGGCTGAAGAGGTGGTTGCTGGTCTTTTAAAGCTGGGAATTAAGGGCAAAAGGGTTTTAATCCCCAGAGCTAAAAAGGCCAGAGAAGTGTTGCCTGAAGAGTTAAATAAGGCTGGAGCCCGGGTGGATATTTTGCCTGTATATGAAACCAGGCTGGGACAGGGAAAAAAAGAAGAGCTTTTAAGCTGGATAAAAGAGGGAGAAATGGACCTGGTTACTTTTACCAGTTCTTCTACAGTGGAAAACTTTTTTCATTTAATAGGAGATGAGGTATCCAGAGAAGAATTAGCAAAGCTAAATTTCGCTTCCATTGGTCCCATTACTTCCAATACCTTAAAAAAGTTTGGTTTTACTCCCCAGGTAGAAGCTAAAGAGTATACCATTGATGGTTTGTTAGAAGCAATTTTGACCTTTTTTAGAGGAGAAAAGTAAATGCTTTCCCTGGCTGTACTTATTTCTGGCAGTGGCTCCAACCTTCAGTCCATTATTGATAAAATAGAAGAAGAAAAGTTAAAGGCCAGGATAAAGGTGGTTATTTCCAATAATCCTGAGGCCTATGGTCTGGAAAGAGCTAAAAAACATAACTTAAAAACCGAAGTGGTAGAGCACCAGCAATACCCAAGTAGAGAAAGGTTTGAACAGGAACTAATAAAGATTATTAGGGGAGTGGGTGCAGAGGTGGTGGTTTTGGCTGGATTTATGCGCATCCTTTCTCCCCTTTTTGTTTCTACTTTTCCGCACAGGATTTTAAATATTCATCCTGCCTTACTTCCCAGTTTTCCAGGGCTTCATGCCCAGGCACAGGCTGCAGATTATGGCGTAAAACTTTCGGGCTGTACGGTGCATTTTGTAGATGAAAAGATGGATAATGGACCCATTATTATTCAGGCTGTGGTTCCTGCCTTGCCTGAAGACGATGGAGATAGCCTGGGAGCTAGAATCTTGCGCTGGGAGCATCGCATTTATCCCCAGGCCCTTAGCTGGCTGGCTGAGGGCAAATTGAAAATTCAAGGCCGCAAGGTCTTGTTAGAAAAGGAAATGAAACCCTTTCTGGGACCGATAGAGGAACCAGGCCTGGTATCTCCGGGGCTAGAAAAAGATTTTTTTTAATCTTTTGATATAATTTAGAAAAAAATTTTTTTCTTTAACCCTCTGGTTTGTTGACAACTTTTTATTTGCGTAATTTTTTTTATTTGAGTTATGAAAAGCCAATCTCGGGTGCTCCAGGTGCCTAATTTAGGCTTAATAGGGAATCCTGTGCAAATCAGGAGCGGTCCCGCCGCCGTGAGCCCCTCTAAAGGCAAGCTTGTTTACCAGCCACTGTCTCTACAGGTAGAGATGGGAAGGCCAAGCTTGTGGGGTGAGCCGGAAGACCTGCCTGGAGATGGTCTTACTTTTCTCTAAACGAGGATTTAGAGAAAAGCTTGGTTAAACATATTGAACTATAAGGTTGAACATGAGTGACCTGGCAGAGCTAAAGGGGTTTTTGCCTTTTAGCTTAATTGATTGGCCTGGAAAAATCAGTGCAGTTTTATTTTTTTCTGGCTGTAATTTTGCTTGTCCTACCTGTCATAACTGGCAACTGGCCCAGGAAGGCCACCTTTTACCTGCTTTAGCCTGGGAAGAGGTCGTAAGTAAACTTAAAAAAGACCAAAAGTGGCTGGAGGGAGTGGTTTTAACCGGTGGGGAAGTGACTTTGTTGCCTTATTTGGAAGAGCTTTGTAGGGAGTTAAAAAACCTGGGGTATCTGGTAAAGGTGGATAGCAATGGTTTTAAACCTCAGGTTTTGGAGAAGCTTTTGGCTTTAGACTTGGTGGATTTACTGGCCATAGATGTAAAAGGTCCTTTTGAAAAGTATTCAGCCCTGACAGGTAAAAAGGTAAGCGTAGAAGAAGTAGAAGCTAATTTTACTTCTATCTTTGCGTTAGCTCAAAAATATTCACATAAATTTTATTTTCGTTTAACCAAGGTGCCTTTGTTAACAGAGAAAGATATTGAACTAACCAGACAATATTTACCCCCAAATTTTACCCTGCATTTACAAGAGTACATAAACCCCAAAGGAGGAATAAATTATGCCAGAGCAGATAAAAAAAAGAGACGGAAGACTGGAAACCTGGTCTGTAGATAGAATTGCCCAGGCCATTTTAAAAGCTTTAAAGGCCAATCAGATTAAAGACCCTCTTTTGGCCAAAAGATTGGCCTTAAAGGTAGAAGCCAAGCTCAAGGAATTTTCCGTGGTGGACCAGGAACAGGTTCAGGATATGGTGGAATTGGTTTTAATGGAAAACAGGCTCTATGAAGTAGCTAAAAAATATATTTTATATCGAGAGAAACGAAGAGAAATAAGGGAACAAAAAAAGAGTTTTCTGGATGTGTGTCAGGTCATAGATGAATATCTGGAAAAAAAAGACTGGAGAGTGAATGAAAACGCCAACCTGTCTCACTCTTTTCAGGGATTGATGCTGCACCTTTCTGGCTCTGTACAGGCCAGATACGCTCTGGAAAAATATCCTGAAGAAATTCGAGAAGCCCATAACCTGGGTTATTTTCATATTCATGACCTTTCCTTTGGCTTGGCAGGTTATTGTGCTGGTTGGAGTTTAAGGGACTTGCTCCTGGAAGGATTTAACCTGGAAGGCAGGTGTTCAGCAGGCCCTGCCAGACACTTTGATTCTGCTCTGGGACAAATGGTTAATTTTTTGGGTACCTTGCAAAATGAGTGGGCAGGGGCTCAGGCCTTTAACAATGTGGATACCTATCTGGCTCCCTTTGTTGCCTATGATGGACTTAGCTATGAGGAAGTAAAGCAGGCCATTCAAAAATTTGTGTTTAATTTAAACACCACTTCCAGATGGGGAGGACAATCTCCTTTTACCAATTTGACCTTTGACCTGGTTCCACCTGCTCATATTGCCAGCGAACCAGTAATTATAGGTGGCAAGTTGCAGGACAAGACCTATGCTGAGTTTGAAAAGGAAATGGAATGGATAAACAGGGCCTTTTTAGAGGTGATGCTGGAGGGAGACTATCACGGCAGAATTTTTAGTTTTCCCATTCCCACTTATAATGTGACCAGAGATTTTCCCTGGGAAAGTGAAGTGGGGGAATTGATTTTAAAACTTACTGGAAAATATGGGGCGCCTTATTTTCAGAATTTTATTAACTCAGACCTAAAACCAGAAGATGTGCGCTCCATGTGTTGTCGTTTACAGATGGACTTAAGAGAACTCCGCAAAAGAACAGGTGGGCTTTTTGGGGCAGGAGATTTGACTGGCTCCATTGGGGTTGTGACCCTGAATTTGCCTAAACTGGCTTATCTTGCCCAGAATGAAGAAGACTTTTTGCATTTGATTGGCGAGTATGCTGAATTGGCCAAGGATTCTTTGGAATTTAAACGCAAACTTATTGCAGACAACTTAGAAAAGGGCATGTTTCCCTTTACCAAGCGTTATCTAAAGGTGGGATATAAAAATCACTTTAGTACCATTGGGCTGGTGGGAGGTCACGAGGCCTGCATGAATCTTTTAGGCAAAGGTATTGAAACCGAAGAAGGCGTAAATCTGATGCAAAGAGTATTAAAACATCTGCAAGAACTTACCAGAAAATTCCAAGAAGAAACTGGAAATCTATATAACCTGGAAGCTACTCCTGCTGAAGGCACTAGTTTTAGATTGGCTAAAATAGATAAGTCTCTTTATGCCAATATTTATACTTCTGGTAATGGTGTTCCTTACTATACCAATTCCACCAATTTACCAGTTGACTATACCACTGATATCTTTAGAGCTTTAGAGCATCAGGATAAATTACAACCTCTTTATACAGGGGGCACTGTTTTTCATGTTTATTTGGGCGAGGCTGTTTACGATAAAGAAAGTTTAAGAAAGTTTATTGTTAAATCCCTTTCCAATACTAAATTGCCTTATCTATCCATTACTCCTACCTTTTCTGTATGCAAGCAGGATGGATATCTGGAAGGGGAGCATTTTACCTGTCCAAAATGTGGACAGGAAGCAGAAGTTTATACCAGAGTGGTGGGATATTATAGGCCTGTTCAACTGTGGAATAAGGGAAAACAGGCAGAATATACTTTGCGTAAACAATTTGAACTTGTAAGCTAGAGATAAAAGCTGATAACTTTTGATTAAGAGAGGCTGGGCTGGAGTATAAATTTTTTGTGTTGTGCTTATAAAAAATTTATTAGCTTATCCTACAGGTTAAAAAGAGGATTTTTGCCTGATAGGTAAGCCTTTCTTATCTGTTTAAGGTCATAGCCTAAGAAAGCTGCTAAAAGTACGCATTGATTTAAGTAGGTGGTTTTCCATACTCCATATTTTTCCCACCTTCTGCCTGATGTTAAGAGATATTCATCTGCACAGGCTATTTTACCTCTGCTTTTAGCTTTTTTTACAAAAAGTAAGTCTTCCAGGATTGGCACCTCAGGAAAGCATCCCAGTTTAAAAAAATCATCTCTTTTAAGGAAAAAACCCTGATCGCCATATGGCTTTTTTAGCAGGTTGGCTCTGATATTTGTGCCAAATTCAATAAGTGCTTTTCCTTTAATGTTTTCGGCTATTTTAAACTTAAAAAACCAAGCAGGGGTTGTTTTTTTCTATAGTTTCCCGAATGCAGATATCCCAGTTGTCAGGTAAGATAGAATCAGCATGGGCAAAAAAGAGTATATCGCCACTTGCTATTGCTGCTCCTTTATTCATCTGCTTGGCTCTGCCAGAGGGGCTAACAACAACTTTACACTTCATTTGCCTTACAATGCTTAGGGTATTGTCTTTGCTACCTCCATCTACAATAACAGGTTCCACATTAAATCCATTTTTTAGCTGATTTAAAAGGCAGGCAATATTTTTTTCTTCATTTAAGGTGGGGATAATTACAGAGATTTTTTTAGGTATATCTTCAAATTTATCTACATCGCTTAAAGTTTGCAGAAGTTTGTAGTTTTTAACTTTAGCTAGGGTTTGTTTTAGTACTTTTCCGGTTCCCCAGTCTATGTTTTCAAATAGTTCCGGAATAGGTTGGTTTAATCCAAGCAAATAATAACCACCGTCTTTAGCAGGCCCAATTACACAGTTGTATTTAGCAAGCAGTTTAAAGGCTTTTTTAGCAATTTGGCTCGCAAGTTGGGACAATCACTTCCTATTAAGACAATGTTTGTAAATCCTTCTTTAAAACCTTCGGCAAAGGCCTGTTTTATTTTTTCACCCAGGTCTCCCTTACCCTGTTTAGAATATACAATATCTTCTCCCAGCCACTCCTGCATTTCCCTTTTTGTCCCGCCAGTGTACTTGATTTTAAAAGGTAGGTTTGTTTTTTTTACCTGAGAAACTACAAAGGAAGTCATCACTCTTTGTAGATTGGCTGCACCTGCAGGGCCCAGCTTGGTAATTAGGCGTGTTTTTGTTTTTCCAGGAACAGGATAGCGAGTAAAAATTATAATAAGGTTTTTGTGGTTTTCAGCAGAGAAGCTCATCTTCTTTGAAACTTAAGCCACCACTTTAAAATCTTTGCTACCAGCGGGGTGAGTCTGCTTTTCTGGTAAAGACTTGCCATCCGTTTTATGGCTTCACTTTGAGTTGGGTAGGGATGTATTACCTTTGCAAGTTTCCTAAGCCCCAGGTTATAGGTCATAGCGATAGTAAGTTCATTTATCATTTCACCTGCGTGTGCTGCTACGATAGTTGCTCCCAGGATTTTGTCTGTTCCTTTTTTAACCATTACTTTTACAAAGCCAAGGGTTTCACTTTCAGTTTGTGCACGATCATTTTCATGCAGGTCAAATTTAAAATATTCCACAGCCAAACCTTTGCTTTTGGCCTCTTCTTCATACATTCCCACATGTGCCACTTCAGGGTCAGTATAAGTACACCAGGGTATGACAAGAGAACTCAAGCGTTTTCTTCCCTTAAAAAGGGCATTTTGAACCACAATCTGAGCTGTTGCTTCTGCTGCATGGGTAAACTTCCACTTCAAACAACAATCACCTGCAGCATAGATGTTTTTATTGGTGGTTTGAAGAAGTCATTAACCTTTATTCCCTTTCTTAAATCGTATTCTACCCCTACTACATCTAGATTCAGGCCTTCTACATTGGGAGCTCTTCCTGTAGCTACCAAGATTTCATCAGTTTCTATGTTTATCCTCTCCTTGTCTTTAATCTTTTGGACAGAGACCACTTTTTTGCCATTTTTTATTTTTTTACTTCAACCACTTTTGACTCACTTAACATTTCAATACCATCTTTTTTTAAGACACCTTCTACTAGTTCTGCTGCTTCGATATCTTCTCTTGGTAAAACCCTTGAATATTTTTTTACCATTGTTACTCTGGCGCCCAACCTGCTAAGAGCTTGGGAAAGCTCACATCCAATAGGACCGCTACCAATGACAAGAATATGTTCAGGAAGCTTTTCTAGGTTAAAGATAGTTTCGTTTGTTAAATAACCACTTTCTTTTAATCCAGGGATATCAGGGACAACAGCCCTTGCTCCAGTGGCAAGGACAGCTTTTTTGAATTTTAAGACTTTTCCATCCACTTGGACTGCATTATCCCCAACAAAGCACCCTTCTCCTAAAAACACATCTACACCGAGTTGAGAATACCTTTTTACAGAATCATTATGGCTGAGATTAGCTCTTATCCTTCTCATCCTTTCCATCACTTTAGGAAAAGCTGACTTTGTCACCTGCTGGCTTTCAAAACCATACAGCCAGGCATTTTTTAATGTGTGGGCTATTCTGGAAGACTTAATAATGCTCTTGGAGGGTACGCAGCCCACATTAAGACAGTCTCCACCCATCAGGTCCTTTTCAATAAGAGCAACCTTTCCTCCAAGAGAGGCAGTGATAATGGCACTTATTAGACCAGCTGTACCTGCACCAATGACAACAAGGTTGTAAATTGGCTCAGGTTCAGGGTTAAGCCAATCTTCTGGATGCACATTGCTTAGAAGTTTTTGGTTATAAATATCCTTTGGAGATAAACTTAATCTAGACATAATTATTCCTTAATCTTTTTTCTTGCTCTTTTAACTACAAAAAATAGAATTATAAATATTAACAAAACAATAAGTATGAGCACCCAGGGTACCTTGCCTTCCTGGATAGAGGTAGTAACAGCATCAGTTCCAACCACATAAAGTATTGTTCCTGGCAACATGCAGATAAAAGACCATAATACATAAGTTATAAAAGGAACTTTGGTGAGTCCAAAACCATAATTGAGCAGGTTAAAAGGGAAGAGGGGTACAAGTCTTGTAATGGCAACTATTATGGCGCCATTCTTTTCGGTCATATCGTCTAGCTTTTTAAATCTTCCGTTCTTTTCCAAAAGCGATGCAATAAAGTCTCTGGCAAGATATCTTGAGATTAAAAAACATAAGGAAGCTCCAATGGTTGCTCCAAATATAACTGTTATTACACCTACAACTGAGCCAAAAATAGCTCCAGCCATTATTGTTAATGCTGAACCTGGTATTGCCATTACAGTTGCTATAGCATAAACACCCATAAAAATAATGGGGCCCAGGGCTCCTTTGGAGGCAACCCATTCTCTAAACTCTCCCAGTCTGTTCCCAAGTCCAAGTGCTTTACCAGCAAATACAAGGGATAAGATAATTAAAATAGCTAAAAGGGGTTTAATATATCTTTTCATTTAACATCCACAAGTACTTTTAAAGTTATCACTATCCTGTTTTTTAGCACAGTCAAACAATCCATAATGATGCGAACGGTCTCCAATCACTTTAAAATGTTTTGCATATCTTGTCTGAGATAATATTGATGCTGTATTGCCACAAACAGGCACTGGTTTGCCTTTTTCAAAGAGATGATTGGCATCTAGTTTAAAGAAGTGGGGCTCCTGGGGTATGGTGCCAAGATAAATGGCGATTTGTCCGTAATCTTCACATCTATCTTCCAGGTCATTGAGTTTAAATACCCTTAGAGTTTGGGAGTAGAGTTTTACCCTTCCAATTTTTTGCTTTATTTCTGGATTGGTTATTTCTATCTCTCTGGAAGAGACAATCCTGAGATCAGGATATCCAAGTTTTGTAACTTCTCTTCTAAAATCTTCAATATAAAAAGCTCCTGCAATACATTCACTTATAAGTACAGGGTTGTTTTTTAATTCTACAGGTATTCTTCTGGAGGCAAATACATCAGAAAAATAAAGCTCTCCACCTGGCTTTAACACTCTAAAAATTTCCTTTAAGAGCCTTAATTTGTCAAAAGAGAGGTTTACCACGCAATTGGATATTATTACATCTACAGAGTTGTCTTTTATCCCCAGCTTATCAAGTTCTTCAATATAACCTTTTTTAAATTCAATATTAGGTTTTTCAAAACCAAATTTTTTGGTCATTATGTCTATGTGTTTTTGAGCTATCTCAAGTTGTTCATCTGTCATATCAATACCAAGTACTTTACCTGACTCACCTACAAGCTTTGATAAAATATAGGCATCTCTTCCTGTTCCACAACCAAGGTCTATCGCTGTACATCCTTCCACAGCTAGAGGAATAGGAGAGCCGCAACCATAAAATTTATCTAGAATCTCTTCTTCAATCTCCAGAAGTATACTTTTTACATAATCTGGAACATCTTCAGTAGAGCAGCAGGCAGATGTTTTTAAATCCCTTTTGGTTTTTAAAACTTTACCATAATATTTTTTTATATCATCTCTATCAACAGATTCTTTTTGAATAAGGATGCTTTTTTTATTTGTTATTTTATCTGACTTATTGATAATTTCGCTACAAGAAATACCATCAGAATAACAGATAAAACATCTATGGTGCTTAAGAGCTACTTTTGCCTGCATTGTTTCCTGAAGTGAACTTCCCAAAGCATACTCCTCGTCATCATCCACCAGAGTGCAAGCATATACACTTACTTTTCCCTTCTTTTTTAAAATCATTTTACTGTAGCTACACATGAGGCTTTCTATTTCTTCTCTGGTTTTAGTAGAGTAAAATTGATTTTTGGTTATTTCCGGTACCTTAAGGTTCGCATGGGGACGCTTTAAATCCACAAAAGTTACAACTTCTGTTTGCTCAGGCAGGCCTATTTGCTTAAAAAGTTCACGGAAATTTTCACTTATTGACTTGGAAGTTTTGTTTAAGTGGGCCTGACAGGCAACAGATACTTTAAAGCCCATTTCATGTAGTTTTTTTATTAACCAGGTTGAGAGCTTAAATTTGCCTTTACCTCTATTCTTATCATGAAGGGATTCTTCATAGGAATCAAGACTTACTCTAAAACTAAGCTGGTTGGGCTTACGGGCAAGGGATTTTATCTGGTCTAAATTGTTAAGTAGAGGCTCTGTAGCATTGGTTAAAACCAAGCAATCCCTGAACTCCAGCGCATAATCAAGTATTGCCCCAAACTCTTGATTAACAAAGGGCTCTCCACCAGTGAAAGCAAACTTTTCTACATTAAGCTCTATTGCTTCCTGCACAAAGGGTTTAATATCAGCAAGGGCTAATTGTTCTATTCGATTGTTTCTGGGAGATGAGCCTTCAAAACAAAAAGGACACTTAAGATTACAAATTGTACCTGTATGAAACCAGAGCTCTTTTAATTTAGCTGGCTTTACATATGCTCTAATTTCACCACTTTTAGTAAAGTTCCAGCTATACTCTTTTATAGAATTAACAGATTTTGAAAGTTTTTTCATATTTTCTCCCTGACATGAGGTTGTGTGTTTATTTAGTTTTTTATTTAACTTTTACAATTTACTTATAAAAATTATCCTTTTGCCAGAACAAAATAAGTAAAGAAAAATAAAAAATATATTTTACAGCAATAGTTGGTGCTAAAATAAAGAAAAATAGAAACATATTTATAAAGTAAAAAGTTAAATTTTAATTCTAGTTATAAGATTTAGCTATAGATGTTATTATAGAATGCTTAACCTTACTAAATTCAGGGTTTCTTTTGATTTGAATTTTCCTTTATGGAAAAAATGTAAAAATATTATTTAGTTGTCAACAGGTTTTGACAAAAAAAATAGAAACATTCCATATCTTATTTATGGATATTTTTTTGTTTGCTGGAAGAGCTAAGGTTTTTAACTGTAAAGATATTTTTTGTGCTTATATAGTTAGAATGATGTCTGATTGTCAGGATGGGGTTTGTTTTTAGCAAAAACAGTTGATGGTTCTGTGACTAATGTGAATATACTAATAATCTTAAATAGTTACCAGGTGAGACTTGTTTGTAATTTTAGCGATAACTTAAGAGATCTTTTGGGGTTATAGCCTATTTTTTATGGGTGTTATTTAGGAGAAAGTTTTAAATAAAAAAAGGATTGCAACTAGAGTTTGCAATCCTTTGAGGTTCAAAAAAATGGTGCCGAGGGACAGAATCGAACTGCCGACACGGGGATTTTCAGTCCCCTGCTCTACCGACTGAGCTACCTCGGCACCAGCGAGGAATACTTCCTATAGAACTTTTTTTCTTTTGGCAAGTTTTTTTAAGGGTTTTGGTGTTCTTTTATTTTTTTATTTTTTCAAAGAAGTTTCAAATCTCTAATCTTTGTTTTTTGTCCTTTTAACGAATTAAGCTGGAAGGTTCTGGAGTTTTGGGTTTTTAGTTGAGCTTAAATTTTGGGGTAATAGTGCATTATGTTTAAAAACCTATTTTTCTTCTTTTTTAGTTTTATATTTTTCTTTTTTGGTCGCTTAAAGCCTGCGGCCAGAAAAGGGGGATAGGTTTACCCCAAAAGAAGCGTGAGGGTAAAAAAGGCCGCAGGAAAAACCTAGCGGCTTTTTTTTGACTTTTTAAATAAAAGGGGAGGTGTTTTTATGTTGGGTATGGGAAGTGTAGAGATGGCTCTAGCTTATTTACTTTGTTTGGCTGCGTCCGCCTTTTGTGTGGGATATGGAATCTTGCACTGGAATGATAAGGGAAAAACTGTTGAGCAGACCATTCTGGTTTCCAAGGAGGAGAAGTAATGACTTACAAAATCTTAGCAATTTTGGGCTATCTGGGCGTAGTACTGTTTTTAGGGTATAGAGGTTATAAGCAGACCAAAAGTAGCCAGGACTATCTCTTAGCTGGCAGAGAAATGAATGCCTTTGTCATGGCCCTTTCTTACGGAGCTACTTTTATTTCTACTTCTGCTATTATTGGTTTTGGCGGAGCAGCTGCTCTTTTTGGCTTTCCTTTGCTCTGGCTTACTTTTTTAAATATTTTTGTGGGTATTTTTGTGGCCATGGTCTTTTTTGGTAAAAGGACCCGATTGATGGGGCTGGCCTTGGATGCCCATACCTTCCCAGAATTTCTAGGAAAAAGGTATGGCTCCAGGTTTATTCAAAACTTTTCAGGGTTGATTATTTTTCTTTTTATTCCTCTTTATGCTGCTGCGGTTTTAATTGGTATTTGTAGGATGTTAGAGGTTTCTTTTGCTGCATTGGGAATAAGTTATGAAGCGTGGTTACTCATAGTTACCCTTTTGGTGGCAGGATATGTAGTCACGGGTGGCTTAAAGGCCGTTATGTATACGGATGCCTTTCAGGGATGTATTATGGCGGCAATGATGCTCTTTTTAATTGTCTTTACCTACTCTAAACTGGGTGGGATTATAACTGCTCATCAAACCCTAACAGATATGGCCCATTTGGTTCCTGCAAAATTAAAGGCTGGAGGATTGCTGGGCTGGACCCAGGGGGCAAAGGTGGGAAGCCCTCTCTGGCTGGTTATTTATACCACCATTATCTATGGAGTAGGTATTGGAGTTCTGGCTCAACCCCAGCTGGCTTTACGCTATATGACTGTCCCCTCTGATCGGGAACTCAATCGAGCTGTTCTGGTGGGAGGTCTTTTTATTCTGCTTATGACTGGAGTAGCTTTTACCGTAGGAGCCCTTTCCAATGCAGTATTTTTTAAAGAGTTTGGCAAAATCTCCATTGTGATGGCTAAAGGCAATATGGATAAAATAATTCCTCTTTATGTTGAAAAGGTTATGCCTTCCTGGTTTTCTGGGCTTTTCCTGATTGCCATGTTTGCTGCGGCCATGTCCACTCTTTCTTCCCAATATCATGTGGGGGAACTTCCCTGGGGCGGGACTGTATAGATAGCTGGAGAAAAAAGGCACTTTTACCTTTAAAAGTAGTCAACTGGGGGTTTTTATAACTGTATTTGCGGCCCTTGTTTGGGCCTGGATACTCCCGGGCTCAATCATTGCCAGGGCAACCGCCTTCTTTTTTGGGCTTTGTGCAGCTTCTTTTTTGCCCATTTACTTTCTTGGTCTTTACTGGAAAAAAATGACTCCTGTGGCAGCCAAAGTATCTTTGGTGGGAGGTTTTTGTAGTTCCATGTTCTGGCTTTTGTTTATTCACCTAAAGGAAGCTCAAGCCATTGGGCTATGCAAATTTTTAACTGGCCAAGACACTTTGGTTTCCCTTGCTCCTAAGGCTCCTGGCTCTGGCTTTTGCAATGGTAGATCCCAATGTGGTGGCTCTGCCTGTATCCCTTATTTTAGCCATAGTTTTTAGTTTGTTTTCTAAAAGTGACTTAGAGAGGACGCAATTGGCCTTTAAGTATTTTTAAAAACTGAGTTTTAAATACTTATCATATTTTCTAGATGAATCAGGTCAGGATGGAGTTGTATCTAGCCAGAATTCCTTTAGGTTCACCGCTGGACAAGAGTGCTGTTTTGAGTTATAAATAATAGTTTGAACTTTGAGGGAAATCGAAAGGAGGAATTTATGGCTAGACATAAAAAATTGAGCGTAGAAAGGAACTGGATAGGAGAAGAAAAAGAAGGGAAAAGAGATTAAAGCAGAGAATTAAAGAAGCCATTGAGGCTGCCAAAAAAGGTAAAAAATAATCTAACTTGACAGTCTGATTCCAGTTTTATTTGTTGCTGCAAGATTATTGCTGGAGGTGCGAACATGCCTATTTATGAGTATCAATGTCAACAGTGCGGGCAAGTTTTTGAAGAGTGGCAGAGTAATTATGAAGAAAAAGAACTTAGCTGTCCTGTGTGTAATGGAGTAAGTAAGCGGCTTATCTCCAATACTTCTTTTATTTTAAAGGGGTCTGGCTGGTATGTAACTGACTATAGCAGGGGATCTTCCAATGGCAATAGCTCTTCTACTTCTTCCACCAGTAGTGCCTCTAGCACGAGTAGTGGATGTAGTACTTCATCTGGTGGCAGCAACAAGGGATGAGGCGTTTAATAGGCAGCTAGTTTTAGCTGCCTTTTTTATTTTTTCAATTGGTTAAATCTGGAGAAAGGGGAGAAAAGCAGCAATGATAGATCGGTATACTCGTCCAGAAATGGGAAAAATCTGGACGTTAGAAAATAAATTTAGAACCTGGCTGGAAGTGGAAATAGCTGTTTGCGAGGCCTGGCACAGACTGGGAGTGATTCCTGCGCAGGAGATGGAGGAGATAAGAAAAAGGCAGACTTTGATTTAGAGAGAATTTTGGAAATTGAAGAAAAGACCAAGCATGATGTGATAGCCTTTTTAACTGCTGTAGAAGAAAAGGTAGGACCTGCTTCTAGGTTTATTCATCTGGGTTGTACCTCTTCGGATATTGTGGATACAGCCAATAGCTTGCTCCTTTACCGCGCTGGAAAACTTATTGCCCAGGCCTTAGAAGAGCTTTTAGAGGTTTTAAAGGAACTATCTTTTAAGTATAAAAATCTTTTGGCCATGGGTAGAACCCATGGGGTGCATGCCGAGCCCACCACCTTTGGGTTAAAATTTGCTGGATTTTATGCAGAGTTTAAAAGGCATCAAAAAAGATGGCTGGATGCTTTAGAAAATATTCGCGTGGGCAAGATTTCTGGAGCTGTAGGTACCTATGCCCACCTGACCCCGGAGGTAGAGGCCATTACCTGTGAGCTTTTGGGATTAAAGGTGGACCCCATTTCCACCCAGATAATTCAGCGAGACCGCTATGCTCATTATTTCACCACCTTGGCGCTTATGGCTGGAGGTATTGAGCGGCTATGTGTGGAGCTTAGGCATCTGCAGAGGACTGAAGTGCTGGAGGTAGAAGAAGGTTTTAGTAAAGGCCAGAAGGGCTCTTCAGCCATGCCTCACAAGAAAAATCCCATTTCAGCAGAAAATTTAAGTGGCCTGGCCAGATTGGTTCGGACCAATTCCCTGGCTTCCATGGAAAACATGGCTCTCTGGCATGAGCGGGATATCAGTCATTCTTCTGTGGAGCGGGTGATTATGCCTGATTCCACCATTCTTATTCACTATATGCTGGGCAGGTTAAAAGGTGTACTTAGCAATTTAAGGATAAACGAGGAAAATATTGCCAGGAATTTAATGGCCTCCTTTGGCCTTTTTTATTCCCAGCGAGTGCTTTTGGCTTTGATAGATAAGGGGTTAAAAAGGCAGGAAGCCTATGAACTGGTACAAAAAGAGGCGCTTGCTTGCTGGGAAGAAAAGGTGCCTTTTGAGGATAAGGTGCGCAGCAGCAAGAAGATAGTAGAGATTTTAGGGGAAAAAGAACTGGATAAACTCTTTGATCCTCAGTATTATGCCAGGCACGTGGATTTAATTTTTAAGCGAGTATTTGAGGGATAAAGGTGGAAGAATTAAAGATAGCTTTGGCCAAATTACTTTATGAAAAATCCTATAAAGAAGGCAAGTTTGTTTTGACATCTGGCAAAGAAAGCGATTATTATTTTGATTGTAAACAGACTGCCCTGCACCCTGAAGGTGGCTACTTGATTAGCAAGATTTTTTTACACCTGTTAAAAGAGCATTGTCCTCAAATAAAAGGTGTAGGTGGCATGACCCTGGGAGCAGATCCCTTGGTAAGTGGAGTCAGTGTACTGTCTTATGTGGAAAACTGGCCCCTGCCAGCGTTTATTGTGCGCAAAAAAGCCAAAGGGCATGGCACCAATCAATACTTAGAAGGGCTGGCTAACTTTCAAGTCGGGGATGAAGTGGCCCTTCTGGAAGATGTGGTAACTACAGGTGGCTCTGTGCTTACTGCCTGCAAGCGGGTCCAGGAGGCAGGTCTTAAAGTAAAACACATCTTTTGTGTTTTGGATAGGGAAGAAGGTGGACAGGAAGCCTTGTCCCAGGCAGGTTATAGCTTAACAGCTATTTTTACCCGAAGTAAACTTTTGGAATTGGTCAATGCTTAGAAAAATTAGTTTTTGTCTGGTTTTTCTTTTGTTCTTGGGCGGGTGTAGTAAGGAGAAAATCCCTCAGGTTCTGTGGCCCAAGGAAGAGAGTAATTATTATCAGTTGAGTAAAAAGTGGACCAAAGAAAAGGTATTTTATCTGGGGTTAGATGGTAGTACCCAGGTAATGGTCCTTTATAAGAGTGCAGAATGGCTGGAAGGTTTCTCAGAATTTTGGGGCAAGACTTATTTGCTGTCTTCAGCCGAAAAAGAAGCTTTTACCGAGCGCTTGCTGGCAGAAAATAGAGATTTTTTTTCTTTTGTTGTGGGTCTTTCCTCTTCTCTTGAGGATGTGGACAGGTTGAAATTACCTTCTTCTTTGTGGAGTTTGTTTTTAGTACAAAAGGGAGTAAAAACTTATCCTCTGGAGATTAGGCCCCTAGAATGGCCAAGAGCAAAAATAGAGATTTTTTATCCTTTAAGTGAGCCCTGGCAAAATCTTTATGAAGTTAAATTTGAGAAAAAGGAAGAGCATTTTGAACAATTGGTCCTGGCAGGCCCACAAGGACAAGCTCTATTTACTTGGTAGCCTAATCTTTTTTTTTCTGGCCTTAGCACCTCTTATGGCTGAGGCTAGCTGGTCTCCCTCTCTAAAAGGCAATAAGTTCCTTCCCTCTCTTTTTTTGTGGTCAATAAGGATACTCAGAACCTTTTTCTCTTTTCCAATCAAAGTCCTCTTCAAGAGGTCTGGCATTTACCTTGTACTACAGGACAAGTTAGAGGCGATAAACTTAGAGAAGGGGATAAAAAGACTCCAGAAGGCGTATATTTTTTAGAAAGTAAACTGACTCAAAATTTGGATTATTTTCTTTATGGAGGGGTAGCCTTTACTTTAAATTATCCTAACCCTATTGATCGTTTAAAGGGGAAAACAGGGCATGGAATCTGGATTCATGGTAGGGGACAGGAAATTCAGGCTTTCAATACCCAGGGTTGTGTAGCGGTTAATTTAAAGGATATTCCTTTAGTAGAAAAACATATAGTTTTTGCTCAGACCCCAGTAATTATTACTAAAAACTTTTCCTGGGCTCCTGGCCCAGAAAAAGACCAGGAAGCTCAAACTTTGGTAAAAAAAATAGAAGCCTGGGCTAAAAATTGGAGATTGAAAAGTAAAGACTTTTTTTCCTTTTATTCTTCAGTTGCTTATATTGAAGGCAAAAAGTCTTTTAAATCTTTTCAGCGCCAAAAAGAGAGACTATTTGAGGCCTATCCCTGGATAGATGTATATTTACGAGATATCAAAGTGGTTTCTGGGCCTGATTACAAGGTTACCTATTTTAAGCAATATTTCCGTTCTCCCAATCTGACTTCAACAGGTATAAAAAGACTTTATTGGCAAAAACAAGGACAGGAGTGGAAAATTTCAGGGGAAGAATGGAGAAGTCTGCCTTCTAAAGAACTTGAAGAAGAATATTTGCAAACCAGGCGAGGAGAAATATTGAACTGGCTTGTTCGATGGGTGCAAAGTTGGCAGAAGGGAGATCTTGAGAGTTATATTGCTTTTTACGATCCTCAAGCTAAACAAGGAAACTTAATAGGACGTAAAAAATATATGAGCATAAGCAAACACTTTGGCAAAGTGATGCTCCGAAAAGAGTTTATCTGGGGAATCTAGAAGTAACTTTGCATCCCAGGGGGTTTAAGGTTTCTGGAATTCAAGAATATGAGAGTCTTAAAGGTTATAAAGATAGAGGAGTAAAAAAAATAATTTTAGTTCCTTCTGGATTAGAGTTTAAGATTTGGCAAGAAGATTGGAAAAAGATTAAATGAAATTAAAGAAAAATATATCTTACAATATTATAGTCCTTAGAGATGACAAGTCTATTACCACATTTAGAGTAAAAAAGTGGCATATAAATAGTGTAGTTACTGTTTTAGTTATTGTGTTTCTATATTTTTTATTTCTCCTTATTTTTTGTTAAATATATCCAGAAAAAAATAAAAAGAATTTAAAAGCCTTGGAAGAATGTACTTTTAGTTTAAGCCAATCTCAATTTGAACTAAAAAGATTGAATAACGTAAAAAAAATATTAGATAAATATGATGAAAACTATTTACAAGAAATAATAGCTGGAATATCTGAAAATAAAGAAAAGAAGTCTATAGACTTAAAGAGTGTATTTAAAATTGTTGACTTAAATATAGTAAAAATAGATAATGTTCAATGTTTAAAAAGAAAAGACAGATATGTTCTTATTTTTGAATTAAACAATCTAGAAGCAGAGAAAGAGTCTAGGGGAGAAGTGTTTATTGATGCCATTACCAGAAGTGGAGAAGTTTATCCTCTTTCCATTCGAGACGAAGACTTAAAATTCGTGATTATTCGTTTTAAAAGAGTTGAAGTCAGTTTTCCTTTACCTAACTACTTAAAGGAAGAGGAACTCTTTGCTTTCAGGTTAACAGTAAAAGACAATAATCAAAAAGTAGTATTCTGTGAGACATATCTTTTGGATAGTATTCTTATTTAGTCTTTGGACTTCTGATTGTCTTTGGGCTTTAACAAAAACTTACTTTAGTCCTACTTTTTTCCCTTTAGATGTTTATTATTTACAAGGAGAACTGCCTGGTCCAACAGTGATGGTTCAGGGTGGTATCCAGGGAGATGAGCCCAGTGGGGTAGTTTGTGCACAAATTCTTACTCTGGCTAAGGTAAAAAAAGGTAATTTAATTATTGTTCCCAGAGCCAATTGGCCCTCTTTACTCTTGTACAAAAGGCAGATTAATGTAGATTTGAATAGAAGATTTGATAAGGATTATCATCAGTATTATGAAGATACCCTGGCTAAAGCTATTTCCTATCTATCCAGCATAAGTGATGGTCTTATTCACTTACACGAAGGAAGCGGTTTTTATTCTCCTACTTATATCAATATAGAAAGAAATCCCAGAAGATATGGGCAATCGATTATTATAGATACTTCTACCTATCAGCGTTTATACCTGGCTAGTCTGGCTGAAAATGTTTTAAGCACAGTAAACAATCAATTACATCCCCCAGACTATGCCTTTTCTCTTTTTAATATGAACACCTTTTCCAGCAATACTCTTTATCCAGAACAAAAGAAGTCTTTAACTTATAATGTCTTAAAAAAATATCAAAAACCGGCTTTTGCTGTAGAGGTAAGTAAAAATATTAGAGATCTTACTTGGAAAATAGAACACATGTTATTAGTGGTAAAAAAGTTGGCTAAAGAAATGGATGTGGAGATAGATCTAAGTGGCATAAATGTCTCTTCGTTGGTGGAAAATTGGTATGATTTGGGGGTAGATATACAAAAAGTAGATAAAAAAAGTATTTATTCTTTCCAGATAGATTGGGATTATCATGGGCTAGCTAAGAGCGGGTTAATTGTAGAAGGAGTGGAATATGATTTTAGAGGTCAGGAAATTATTGTTTTCCCAGGAGAAAGTAGAAAAGTATCCTTAGTCCTTGACGGTAATAGGGTAAAAGAATTTTTTCTTTCTGCACCTAAGATAGATTCTATTCAATCCAACATTTTAGTTTACGCTCTAGATGGAAAAATTCATTTTGCTCTACCTGGAGAAAACATTTTAGCTAAAGAAGGACAAAGTTTTATTGTGTATGGTTTATGGCCTAATAAAGAAGAAATTATTAACATTAAAGGATATGTTGGTTTAAATGTGCGCAAAAATGAAGGACAGGATGTGGATGAAAATGTTTATTTAACAAAAGGAGCTTTTATCCCAAGATATTTAGAAGAAAATCGTGATGGTTGGAAATTTCAAATTGTACGAGAGAATAAAACACAAAATAGTGTAGAGTGGACAGTGAAGGTAGAGAAGAGAAAGTTAAAAGAAGTTTTTTTGTTAAATACAGATAACAATACTATTTATAAGTTAGATAAAAAAATTCCTTCAGGAAAGTATATATTGAAAACTAATCCAGAAAAAGATGTTATTTTAATTCTTGATAAATATCCTCTTCCTTACTATAGTGGAGATGTTTTGTCTTTAGATGCTGGAAAACATCATTTGTGTTTTCGGGATAACTATACCTTCCAAATAGTAAGAGAAGAGGATATTTATGTCTCTCCTTAATTTTTTTGTTAATCTCCCTGTCCGTTATATTTATGACCAGAAAAACTACCTTTCTTATTTTTTAAAAAAGCGAGTTCAGCCTGAGCTGGGTTTAGATTTTTTGAGTTTAGATGAATTTCCCATTAACTGGCACAAGGAAGTGGCTCAATGCTTTCAGGCTGAAGATTTAAAAGTAGCTGTGCACTTTCCCTTTTTGGATTTACGGCCTGGAAGTATGGACCCCATGATTTTAAAGGCCAGCAGGGAAAGGTTAAAAAAAGCTATGGAAGTGGCTTTTTATTATCAGCCTGTACATGCCATAGCCATGTGGGTTATTTTCTGTAGATTATGATGATTTTTATAAAGAGTGGCTGGAAAATTCTGTAGAGACCTGGGAGGAGATAAGCAGGCATATTGGGGGAGAGTTTCCCCTGTTTCTGGAAAATGTCTGGGAAGAAGAAATAGAGCCTTTACGGGATTTTTGGGAATATATTTCCGTAGATAACCTGGGTTTTTGTCTGGATGTAGGGCACTGGTTTTCCTTTGGAAAGGGCAAGGAAAAGGAAAACCTTAGCCAGTGGTTACAAAATCTTGCCCCCTACCTCAGGCATTTACATCTTCATGACAATGATGGTCTAGAGGATAAACACTTAGGCTTGGGGGAAGGAGAAATTCCCTTTAGTGAACTTTTTGCTGGTCTGGAGCTTCTGGAGTTAAAGCCTAGTTTTACCTTAGAGCCGCACACTCAGGAAGACTTTTTTGCTTCCTTGCATTTTATTGATCAGCATAGACGCTGGTTTAGCTATTTGGGGGTTAAGGAGACTAACTTTAAGCGTTATATGGCTGAAACCAGTTTAGATTAACTTTTTAAACCTTTCTTGCCAGTAGGGTTTGGGCCAGGAAGGATAAGAGTATAAGGCCTTGGAAGGTAGTTTTAAGTAGTAGGCGTGGAGAGCCAGAAAAGGGGTAGTAAACTCCTTAAATTTTTTGTCCCCTAAGAGGGGGTGATTTCTTAATCCCAGTTGAGCTCTTATTTGTCTGGTCCTGCCAGTTAAAATTTTTATCTCCAGCAAAGTAATCTGCTTTGATTTCAAGAACAAAAGGGGTTTTACCCTGGAGATGGCTTTTTTCCCCTGCGGGGAGAAAACTATTTTATGGGGAGTTTTTAATAGATAATCTTCAAGGATTGTTTCTTTTTTTATTTCTCCTTTTACCCAGCCAGATATCTCTTTTCTACCTGGGACCAGTTTTTCTGCAGAGAAGTAAGGGTAGCAAAGTTTTTGGCCAATAAGAGAAGGCCAGAAGTCTCTTTATCCAGTCGGTGAACAGGAGTAGGGACAAAGTCTTTATCTGCAAAGTGGTTTAAGAGCATCTCCTGGAGGGAGCAGGGCGTTTTACTTCCTTTGTGTAGGGCCAATCCTGCTGGTTTTTCCAGAACTAATAAGTTTTTATCCTCAAAAACTATATGCAAAGAAAAGGGAGGAGCAGTTTCCTTTTGACTGGCATAATAGGGAGGTATGCGTACTTCATCGCCTGCTTGTAAGCGATAAAAGGGTTTACTTCTCCTCTTATTTACACGTACTTCTCCACGGCGGATAAGGCGCATCAAAGCTGAATAGGGAATTTCACCTTTGGTTTTTTGTTTGAGAAAAGAGATTAGTTTTTGCTGGGCACAGGCAGGAGGAACAATGAGAGTTTGTACCTCTTTTTTGACGGTCATAAGACTCAAAAGGGGGAAGATTTCCCCCTTTTATTTTTGGGTAGAGCTAGTTTGCAAAGGATAACTTAAGATAATGGTCTTAATTTGACTCAGACCTGTTGCTCCGGGATAGGTGTTGATACAGACCACTAGCTCGGGTTGTCCATTGTTATCTAAGTCATAAAGCCATAATCCACAATGGTGCCCTTAATTACTCGAGTTTTCCAAAGTAGATTTAAGCCAATGCCATCCCAGAATAAACAGTGAATTTCTCCTTGAGGAAAGGTGCGATAATTGGAGAAAAATTGGGCTGAAACAGAAATGGGACGGCTGACAATAAGCTCAAACTTGTCATCTCCATCCAGATTGGTAGGAACCAATCTTCCTGAAATAAAATACCTGTAGGGCTCTACATCAGAAGCCTTGGGTTTACCCAGGCCTGGACTGGTCTCATAGTAGGAAAAGCCAATACTGGTGGCAGCGTAGATTTCCTCTGTTTTGGCCTGAAGGGCATTGGTGGAAGAATAGGTATAAAGATGGTCGTCATGGTTGACAATAAGTTTGTAGTCACTTCCCTGAGGTAGATAGGTAAAGTTAAAGACGTCAGCAAAGGGCGGCAGTTTGACCTTTCTGGCTGCTTGAAATTCTCCCTGCATTTGTACCAGTTCGTACACACTGTCTGGTTCAAATAAACGGACCAGACCAAATTTTTGTCCAACCAGAGTAGGCTGGTAAGCAGGAGGCATGCGGACAATATTGAGTAAGTAGGGAATGCGTTCTTTTACTATTTGCAATTTTTTATCTTTAAAGTTGAGCATAAAGGAGCGGACAAATTTGTCCTGGGTGGCTGAAATGATGATTTCAGCATAGCCATCCCGATTGAGGTCAGCCAGGTTGATGTTTAGCAGTTCAAAACTAAGGGGAGCTTCATAGGTAGCAAGAGGTACTAGATAGGTGTCTTTTTTATGGAAAATATGCACTTTGTTTTTTTCCATTAAGACAATTTCCACCTGGCCATCATTATCCACATCCCCGGCTACCATGCCCCTGCTACAAAGTTAAGACTTTGACTGCGCCAGCGATGGAGTTGCTTAAGCCCTCCCAGGTGTTTAAAATTGGGGTTGAGGTAAAAGGAGGTTTCTGAACTGGTTTCATTATAGATGAAGTCGCTGTTTACAGGGACTTTAGTCTGTTCTTCAGTTTTTACCTGCTCTTTGCGGGCAAAGACTTCCTGGTTGATTTTTTGGGCCACCTTTTCCAGACTGGGAATAAGGTTGTCCAGAGAAGTCTGCACACTTTGAGGAAAGGATTTATCCTTACTTATGGCTTTTACATCCAGGCTACACTTATCTCCCAGAATGGTGATGCTGCCTAAAATGAGATAGTTTACCTCTTCTTGGGCTAAAATTTTTAAAGCTTCAGCCTGGTTTTGGGGAAAGGGATAGGAGTTATCTGTTTCTTTAGCCACAAAATGACCAGGCCAGGTAAGCCTGGTGGTGAGCATGGTTTTAGCGCCTTTAGCTAGATATTGATATTCTTTAGGGCCTGCAATTTCAAAGGGTAAGACCAAGAAACTCTTTTCTTCTTGAGCGTAAGCTCCAGAAGTAAGAGAAAAGAAAAGTAAAAGCAAAAGGAAAATTTTTTTCAACATAAAGCCCCCTTTGAGCGTAGTTGCCTTTTGACATAAGCTTTTTAAGTTCATAAGTAAACTTTTTATTTTTTAGAAAAGAGGTCTAACTTTTGCGCTATTTTCGTTTAACTTCTTCTAAGTATGCCACTTACACTCTGGAGTTGTTAGAAGCAGAAGGCTTTAAAATCCAGGAAGGGTTTACTTTTCCTGTTTTTGGAGCAGTAAAAGAACCCTTTGCCCTGGGTAGTTCTTTGGCCAATTTTTTTGGCCTTATCTATTTGCAGGACAAGGCTTCTTTTTTGCCTCCTTTGGTTTTAAATCCTCCCCGGGGAGCAAGGGTTTTGGACCTTTGCGCCAGCCCAGGAAGTAAAACAGGCTTGCTGGCACTTTTAGTGGGTTCAGAAGGTCTGGTCGTGGCCAATGAACCCAATAAGAGTAGGTTGTTTACCCTTAGCCAAAACTTGGGGCGTTGTAATCATTTAAATGTAATAACTTCTGCCTATGCTGGAGAAAAGTTTCCTATAAAACTACAGTTTCAGTACCTTCTTTTAGATGTGCCCTGTAGTGGTTGGGGCACAGAAGAAAAGAATCCTAAAGTAAAAAAGATTTGGAAAGAAGATAGAGTTACTTCCTTAATAAACTTGCAAAAAAAACTTTTAGCCAGGGCAGCAGAGCTTCTTTTACCTGGTGGTTATTTGCTTTATTCTACCTGTACTACCAATGTGCAGGAAAATGAAGAACAGGTGGCCTTTGCCGTGGAAAACCTGGATTTGGAAGTAAAAACTCCTGAACTGGATTTTACTTTTGCAGGTTTAAAAGAAGGGGGTTATCCCGGGACTCTGGCTATTGAAATGTTGCAGGAGAACAACAGGTTTTTTCCTTGCCCTTCTTCAGAAAAAAGGTGAAAAAGAAGAAATTTTTCCAGGTTCAGAAAAACAGAACTACTCTGCTTTTGCCCTGTCTGAAGTGGAAATAGAAGCTAGGGGTAAGTGTTTTTTGTTTGGAGAAAACCTTTACTTTGTACCTCACCTGGCTTTGCCTGGTTGAAGCATTTGCAGTTTAAGGGATTTAAAGTGGGAAAGGTAAAAAAGAATAATTTTATTCCTTTCCCGCGTTTTCGAGCCTTTAGTGCCTGGCAGGGGGAGAGGATAGTGTTTACAGAAGTGGATAAGCTTAAGCGTCTGTTGCAGGGAGAAGAATTTAAATATAAGGGAAAGGGTTATTTGCCCTTTTTTTATAAAGACCTTCCTTTGGGCTGGTTAAAAATACACAACAATAGACTTATTTGGCAAGGTTAGAGGAGAAACTATGCTGGGAGTTTTTCGCAAAAGAAAACAGTTGTTGAGTAAAGGCAAGGTGATGTTTTTACCCCTGGACCACGGGGTAAGTGAAGGTCCTTTGCCTGGGCTGGAGCGCTTGGATTTATTTTTCCCCCAACTGGAGCAAAGCGCCTTAGCGGCGTGATTGTGCATAAGGGGATTGCCAAAGAGTGGGGAGAATATTTGCCTTTGGATTTAAAGTTGATAGTCCACCTTTCTGCTGGCAGTAAGCACGGCCTTCCCCCTTATAATAAGACCCTGGTTTGCTCTGTGGCTGAGGCCCTGCGTCTGGGTGCAGATGCTGTTTCTGTGCATGTAAACATTGGCAATGATTTAGAAGATAAAATGCTACAGGACTTAGGCATGGTGGTAGATGAAGCCCATCAACTGGGTATTCCGGTACTGGCCATGGTTTATGCCAGAGGTGGGCAGATAATCAATGAATATGACCCTTCTTTGGTTGCCCATTGTATTCGTTTGGGAGCAGAATTGGGGGCAGATTTGATTAAAGTACCCTATTCCGGGCATAAGGAAAGCTTTAAAAAGGCTGTAGAAGCTTCTCCAGTGCCAGTACTTATAGCTGGTGGACTCAAGAAAAGGTCCTTTGCTGAATTTTTGAACATGGTCAAAGAGGCTTTAGATACAGGTATAGCTGGGCTCAGTGTGGGCAGAAATGTTTTTCAGCACAAAAATCCCCTGGAAGCGCTAAATAAACTGGCCAAACTTCTGGGAGTAAAATAAATGGAGTTTTTTAAGGTCTTAAGTTTAAAGGAAAGTTATGAGCTTTTACAAAAACAAAAGATAAAAAGAAAGGTAGAGGAAGTTGAGCTTGCCAAGGCTTCCAATAGAATCCTGGCGCAGGAAATAATAGCCCGGGAAGATTGGCCCTTGGCTGCTCGTTCTAGCATGGATGGGTATGCTTTAAGGGCAGAAGATACCTTTGGCGCCAGTGAAACCAATCCTGCTTATTTGCATTTTAAGGGAGAGATTTTAATCGACAAACCAGCGGACTTTTCCCTTAGCAGTGGCGAGTGTGCCAGTATTGTGACTGGAGGGATTTTACCTTCAGGTGCAGATAGTGTGCTCATGGTGGAGCACAGTGAAAGGCTAAGCGCAGAACTGGTAGAAGTGAGAAAGGCGGTTTTTCCTGGTGAAAATGTCCTTTTAGCTGGAGAGGATTTTAAACAGGGAGAAGTTGTTTTTAAAAGTGGGACTCCTCTGGACTTTAGACAGATAGGGGCCCTGGCTACCCTGGGCTATGCCAGGGTCAAGGTCTTTTCTATGCCTTCAATAGGCATCCTTTCTACTGGAGATGAACTGGTGGAAGTGAGTAAAAAACCTGAACCTGGACAGGTAAGGGATGTAAACACCTATACCCTTAAGGCCCTTTTAACCAAGTATGGATTTTTCGCCAGGACCTATAACTTTGTGCCAGACGATAAAGAAAAGTTAAAAGAGGCGATTAAACAGGCCCTGGCAGAGGTAGATGTGCTCTTACTTTCTGGTGGTAGTTCTGTAGGTACCAGGGATTTGACTTTGGAGGTCTTAAAAGACTTTCCTGGTAGTGAAATCCTTTTTCATGGTCTGGCCTTAAGCCCAGGTAAACCCACCTTAATGGTTAGGTGGCAGGACAAGTTTGTACTGGGATTACCCGGTCAGGTTACTTCTGCCCAGGTGGTTTTAATGGTTTTAGGCCTTCCCTTTTTGCGCTTTGTGGCAGGAGAAGAAGGGGCTTTTGCCAATCCCTGGCCTTATAAAACCAGAGCCAGACTTACCCGCAATATTGCCTCTAAACAGGCAGGTTTGATTTTGTTCGAGTGAAGTTTGATCCAGAGACCAATACAGTAACTCCTGTTTTGGGCAAGTCTGGATTGATAAAAACCCTGCTTTTGGCTCAAGGTCTGGTGCCAATAGCAGACAACCTGGAAGGATTGTTAAGCGGCCAGGAAGTAGAAGTATGGCTTTTTTAAGGGTGTTGTAAGTGGCTTTACGGCTGGTGCAAGTCTCCTTGCCTTTAGAAGCCCTGAGCAAAGCCAAAGAAGTGCTTTGGCCTGAGGATATCTTTTACCTTTATACCCTCAAGACCAATGAGAGTTTTGGGCTCATAAGCATAGTGGTAAAGGGAGAAAAGGTAGAAGAGGTTTTGGACCTTTTATCCTCTCACTTTGCCATGTACGAACAGTTTCGAGTTTGGGTCTTGCCAGTAGAAGCCAGGTTGCCTGCTTTAGGAGAAGATAAGAAGGAAAAGGGCTTTTGGCAGAGGGTACTGGGGCGCTTGAGTCGAGATGAGCTTTATATAGATGTGTTTAAGGCCAGCAGGTTAAATCTGGTTTATGTATTGATGGTAATTTTGGCTACTTTAGTGGCTGTAGTGGGTATTTTTAGAAATGAAGTTGCAGTGATTATTGGAGCCATGGTCATTGCCCCTTTTTTAGGCCCCAATATGGGACTGGCTTTGGGCTCTGTGCTTGGCGACCTGAAGTTGATAAAAAAGTCAGGAATTACCTTGCTTCTGGGTTTGTTTTTGACTTTAGGATTGTCCCTGGTTTTGGGCTATTTTCTGGAGGTGCCCTTTACTCCTGCCCTGGTTTCCAGATTACAGGTAAGTTCTGTGGATGTTTTACTGGGGCTTAGTGCTGGTATTGCAGGCACTTTGGCCTTTAGTTCAGAGATCCCCAGCGTAGTGGTAGGGTCATGGTGGCAGTGGCCTTACTTCCTCCTCTGGTAGTAGCTGGTCTTTTGCTGGGGCAGGGGCTTTTTAGGGAAGCTGGCAAGGCTCTTTTGCTTTTTTTAATCAATATGGACTGTATAAATCTAGCAGCCATAAGTACCTTCTTTTTACAGGGGTTAAAACCCAGGACCTGGTGGGAGGAAAATAAGGCCAAAAAATCTACCTATCTGGCTTTTTCTATTTGGCTGGTATCCTTGTTGATTTTAATTTGGTGGCTGGGAAAGTGGTAATTTAACAGGGTGGGCAGGGGCTTTTTTCTGTCACCAGAAGGGGATGGCAACCAGCACTCATCTTGAAAAAATCTATACGCAGGCCAATAAAACTTCCCAACCAGGGTGGTAAAAAAGTATAGTGCAGCGGCCTTAGGTATTTCCGATTTTTCCAGAGACAGGTAGTCCCGGGTAAAGTGGATTTAGCAGTAAGTTCAGCTACTGGCAAATTGTGTTTACACATTTTTTTTATTTCCAGCCAACTATACCATCTGGCCTGGCGCAAGGCATTTTTAGGGCTTCTGGGCCAGGGAAAACCTTTTTGTAAGTAATAAAGGGAATACTTGTTTAAAGAGGCTAAGATAAGCCCCTTTTTTACTATTCGACAGGCCTCCTGCAATACCTTTTCTGGATTTTGAGTAAATTCTAAAACCAAAATTAGGGCCCCAAAGTCAAATTCATTATCTTCAAAGGGCAGGTGCTCTAAATCAGCCAGGGTTAAAGGTATTTTGTCTCTGGTACGTTCTCTGGCCTGCTTTAACATGTTCTGGGATTTATCCACTCCATGGACTTCAAAACCTGCTTTCCAGAAAAAGTTTAAAAAGGTCCCTGGCCCGCAGCCCAAATCCACCAGGGTTTGTTTGCGTCTGGGCCAGGGAGAAATGAGGTAATTTAAGAGTTTTTTTTCCTGCCTTAAGGCAAAACGCCCTTCTGGGCTTTCTATCCAGGCAAGATAGTTGTTTACTCTTTTTTTACTCCACATACCTATCTAATCTCTAAATACAGCCCCCTGGCTGGCTGAACTGGCCAGTTTTCTGTATCTTCGCAAGAAGGAGAAGTTATGGGTTTGTCCAGAGGTTTAAAGTTTTGTTTTCTTCTTTGCAATTCTTCTGCAGAAACCAGGAGTTCTAATTTGCGCTTGGGAATGTCAATTAAGATTTCATCCCCTTCTTCTACCAAACCAATGGGACCACCTTCATAGGCTTCTGGCGAGATATGCCCAATGGCTGCTCCCCTGGTTCCTCCACTAAATCTACCATCTGTAAGTAAGGCCACATCTTTATCCAGGCCCAGTCCGGCAATGGCTGAAGTGGGAGTTAACATTTCCCGCATGCCAGGTCCGCCCTTAGGGCCTTCGTACCTGATGACCACCACATCTCCTTTGTTGATACTTCTATTTAAAATAGCCTGAGTGGCTTCTTCTTCGCTATTAAACACTCTGGCTTTGCCCTTACGCTGCATCATTTCCTTGGCCACAGCAGATTGTTTGACCACTGCGCCCTCTGGAGCCAGGTTGCCGTAGAGAATGGCAATGCCTCCTTCTGGTGAGTAAGGGTTGTCTATGGGCCTGATTACTTCTGGATTGGAGTTTTGAACATGCTTTAAGAGTTCTTTTAAGGGAATATCCAGGACAGTATTGGCTTCTAGATGGACCAGGTCTTTTTGGGCCAGTTCTTTTAATACCGCATAAACCCCACCTGCCAGGTGTAAGTCTTCTAGGTGGTGTTTGCCTGCAGGGGATAAGCGGCAGAGATTGGGAGTTTTTTTGCTTACTTCATCAAAAATGCTTAAATCAATGTCCAGTCCTGCTTCCTTAAAATAGCTGGCAGGTGAAGTACCGTATTGGTGGAGCAACCAAGGGCCATATCCACTGCAATACCGTTGTAAATGTTTTCTTTTTGTAAAATATCTTTGGGCCTTAAATCTTTTTTTACCAGTTCTAGAACAGTAAATCCTGCCCTTTTGGCCAGGTGAATACGTTCACTACTTACAGCTGGAATAGTACCATTACCAGGCAGGGCCAGGCCAATGGCTTCACTCAGGCAATTCATGGAATTGGCAGTAAACATGCCAGAGCAAGAACCGCAGCCAGGACAGGCCTTTTCTTCGAGCAAGCTTAGCTCTTCTTCGCTCATTTCTCCTGCTTTTACCTTACCCACGCTCTCAAATACAGAAATTAAATCCACGGTTTTCCCTTTAAACTTGCCAGCAAGCATGGGGCCACCGCTAATAATCAGGCTGGGCAGGTTTAGACGAAGCATGGCCATAAGCATTCCCGGGATGATTTTGTCGCAATTGGGAATAAATACCAGGCCGTCAAAGGGATGGGCAGTGGCCATTATTTCTATGGAATCAGCAATGAGTTCTCTGCTGGGCAAGCTATAATGCATACCTTCGTGGTTCATGGCAATGCCATCACATACGCCAATTACTGGAAACTCTATGGCTACTCCTCCAGCCATTTGAATCCCGGTTTTTACTGCCTGGGCAATTTTGTCCAGGTGAATATGGCCAGGAATTATTTCATTGGCTGCATTGACTACGCCAATTAGTGGTTTTTTTAGCTCTTCTTTGGTCAGACCAAGAGCGTGCAACAAAGAACGATGAGGCGCCTTTTCCAGGCCTTGAGTGATTTTTTTACTTCTCATTGTACGCATCCCCTTTTTTATTTTTTCTCCTCTAAGGTAATGATTTTTAGACAAACTTACAACCTTTAAAAGGATAGGGGAAATTTGACTTAACTCAAGGAATTCCTAGTAGAATGGTGAGAGAAGGGTAAGACAAAAGGGGTTTACCTGGAAAAAGATTTTCTCTAGGAAAGGGTTTTCTTTGTTTTGGAGGGAAAAATGGGATTAGAATGTCTAGTTTGTATAAAAATGGTACCAGATACCACCAATATTCGCATCAATCCAGAAACAGGTACGCTTATTCGGGAAGGGGTTCCTTCTATTATCAATCCTTATGACCTGCACGCTTTAGAAGCGGCCATTGCCTTAAAAAAGGAATATGGAGGAAGAGTTACAGTTGTGAGTATGGGTCCTCCGGGAGCTAAAACTTTATTGCAGGAAGCTGTGGAGCAGGGTGCTGATAGAACAGTCCTCCTTTCTGACCGCAAGTTTGCTGGCGCAGATACCCTGGCTACCAGCTATACTCTGGCCAGGGCCATTGAATATTTAGCCAGGGAAACACCCTTTGACTTTTTGTTTTTTGGCAAACAGGCCATTGATGGAGATACTGCGCAAGTAGGGCCAGGTGTGGCTACGCGTTTGCATTTGCCCCTGGTTACCTATGTTCAGCAGATTCGCTCTGTTTCCCTGGAGAGTAAGACCTGTGTTTTGGAGAGAAAGCTGGAAGAAGGCATAGAAGTAGTGGAAGCCAGGTTTCCCCTGGTTCTCACCTGTGAAAAGGAAATAGCCAGAGAAAGCTTTGCCCCTCTGGTAAATTTGATTCGGGCCAAAACCCATGAACCTTTGGTGTTTAGTGCCAGTGAGCCTGTAGCCTATGAACCCGGTAAACTGGGCCTAAAGGGTTCTCCCACCAGAGTGCACAAGGTCTTTACTCCAGAGCTCAGGCAAAGCGGAGAAAAATACAAGGTGGAAGAAATTGGAGTAGAAAAGGCCGTGGATTTAATTGTGGAAAAGCTAAGGGAGTTGGGAATATTATGAGCAAGAAAATCTGGGTAATTGTAGAGAGTAAGGAAGGTAAAGCCCATCCTGTTTCTTGGGAGCTTTTGGGTAAAGCCAGGGAACTGGCTGGCCCAGAAGACGAATTGGGAGCAGTAGTAGTGGGATATAAAATAGATTCTGTAGTTCAGGAGGCTTTAGAATACGGAGCAACCAGAGTGTATGTGCTCGATGCCCCTGTTTTTGCCTATTACCGCAATTTACCCTTTAGAGAAGCCATTGTGCAACTGGCTAAAAAATATACTCCTGACATTATTTTACTGGGCGCCACTACCCTGGGTAGGGATTTGGGCAGTGCTGTAGCTACCTCTTTGGAAACAGGTCTTACTGCTGATGCTACAGAGCTGGCCCTGGATGAAAAGGGACACCTTCTGGCCACCAGGCCAGCTTTTGGGGGCAATATTATGGCCACTATTTCCTGGCCTGAACACAAACCCCAGATGTCTACAGTACGGCCCAGAGTGTTCCCCTTGCCTCAAAAGGTAGCTACCCCGCAGGGAGAAGTGATTCAAGAAAACATTGAGTTAAAAGAAGAAGATATACCCGTAAAGCGACTGGAATTTATACCAAAGAAAAAGGGGTGAATCTGGAATACGCAGAAGTAATTGTAGCTGGTGGAAAGGGTATAGCTGAGAAAAAGGATTTTGAATTACTTTTTGAACTGGCCAAGCTTTTGGGCGGAGAAGTTGGAGCTTCTAGGGCAGCAGTGGATGCAGGATTTATTGGTTATGAGCATCAAATAGGCCAGACCGGGAAAACAGTAAGGCCCAAGGTTTATTTAGGATTTGGGATTTCTGGAACAGTCCAGCATCGAGTGGGAATGCAGGAGTCAGATTACATCATTGCCGTCAACCAGGACCCCTTGGCACAAATTTTTAGTATTGCGGATTTGGGCTTGGTTGGGGACCTGTACCAGATATTGCCTTCCCTTTTGAAAAGGATAAAAGAACTCAAGGAGTCTTAAATGAGCACTCTTAAATATGATGCCATTGTCATAGGCGGAGGGCCTGGAGGAATTGCTGCAGCTATTACTCTGGCCAGAAAAAAGATGAGGGTGATTTTGTTGGAGCGAGGCAGGTTTTGTGGGGCCAAGAATCTTTTTGGCGGAGTCGCTTATACCAAAAGCCTGCTCAATCTTTTCCAGACCTGGAACTAAAAGATATTCCTAAGGAAAGGTGGGTAACAGAAGAAGGATTCTGGCTGTTAGCTGAAGAAGATATTATCAAGATTACCTATGGCAGTGCCCAGGCTCCCAGAGGCTTTACTGCCTTTAGAGCCAAATTTGACCCCTGGCTGGCTGCAAAGGCAGAAGAAGAGGCGTTCTGGTTATTGCCAAGACTACTGTTGTGGACTTCTTGCACAACAAAAAGGGACAGGTTCAGGGCGTAGTTACGGATCGACCAGAGGAAAACTCCTCCCAACCAGAAAAGGTGTTTGCACCTCTGGTGATTATTGCTGAAGGTGTAAACAACCTTCTGGCCCAGAAACTGGGGTTGGCCAGGGATTTTGAGCCAGAAGATGTGGTTTTGGCTGTAAAGGAAGTCCTTTCTTTGCCCAAGGGAAGTCTGGAAAGCCGTTTTGGCTTGCTTTCTGCAGAAGATGGTCTGGCTGTGGAGATTTTGGGTGAAGCCACCTGTGGTTTACCTGGAAATGGTTTTTTATATACCAACTCCAAGACCCTTTCTCTGGGGGTGGGAGTATTTTTAAAGGTATTGCAAACCCAAAATTTAAAACCCTATGAATTACTGGCCAATTTAAAGAATCATCCCAGATTAAAAAAATACTTACAAGGAGAAACAACCCTAGAGTATGGAGCACACTTAATCCCTGAATGGAGTGTGGATAACATGCCCCAGGTCTATGGGCCTGGAGTACTTTTGGTGGGAGATAGTGCTGGCCTGGTTAACCCCTTTTCTAGAGAAGGCACCAACCTGGCCATTTACTCTGGCTTATTGGCTGGAGAAGTGGGCGCTTTGGCCAGGGAAAAAGACAATTATTCAGAGGAATTTCTGGCACTTTATAGGGAAAAATTGGAAGAAAGTTTTATTTTAAAGGATTTACGCAAGATAAGAAAACTAAAAAAACTGCTTTTAACTCAAGAGCACCTTTTTCACTATCCCTATCTTTTAAACCAGATGGCAAGTATTTACTTCCACGCTGACCACAAAGAAAAGGAAGAGGTTTTTAGGGAAATAAAAGATGTAATTAAGAAAAATAGAGGAATTCTGGGCGTAGTAAAGGATTTAAGCAAGCTTTTTTGGGCTTTAAGGGGGTAAAATGAAAAAATTACCTTGGGTAGATATAGAAGAAAAGATTTTTAGTGTGAAGTTTTATGTGGACGAGGAAAACTCTCATCTAAAGATAAAAGAGCCTGAACTTTGCCAGGAGTGTCATAACCATCCCTGTCTGGATTTTTGTCCTGCAGGAGTTTATTCTTTGGATAAACAGGGGCAGATTCAGATAAGTTATCAGTCCTGTCTGGAGTGTGGCTCGTGCCGGGTAGCTTGCCCCTTTAAAAATATCGCCTGGAGATATCCTCGAGGTGGCTTTGGCCTGGCTTATAAGTTTGGTTAAGTTTTTGTTTGAGTTTTAAAAGGGCCTTTTTGAGTTCAGCGTCCTCTTCTTCCCAAAGATAGACCTTGCTGTGGGAAGGAACTCCTTGAAGAGACAGGTTTAATTGTCCCTTGGCTGGAATGTACTTGGGCACAGTAAAAAAGAGTTCTTTTTGCTCAGGAGTTATAATTAGCACTTTTTCTCCAGAGTAAAGTTCTTTTCTGGGTCGTAAAAATTTATATTTTTTTCCGCGTAACACTCCTAAAAAATACAAGCGTTCTTCTAAGGGTAAAAAAAGCTTTTTACTGGCCTGAGGTAAAAAGAAAAAAGAAAGTGCTTGGCCTTATCCTGGCCTTATCTAATATTTTTAATCCCATTTTTTCTTTGGTAGTTAAAAAACTTTCATAGGCTTTATATAAGTAGTAAGTGGAAGTAAAAGATTGACCTAAGCTATTGATTAGGCCCCAAGTTAAGTTGGGTATTTTAGCTAATTTTTTGATTAAAAATCTTAGGCCAAAATCTGCGCACTTAGGATTGTCTTGTCCACAAGGAAATTTAGAATTTAAGGTAGAGAAAAAAGCACATAGTCTTCCATGTACTAGATAAGCAAATTCTTTTTGGGGAAATCTTGTACAGATTTCTTTTAACCGGTCTAAATTTAAATAAGCAGGTAAAAATATTTTTTGTATATAGTCTTCGTTTAAAAGACTTAAGTTATCTAGAGAAGATAAAAAATATTTTGAGGTAGAAAAGAGTTGTCTTTTATCCTCTTTTCTTCAAATATTATTTTTTCTTTTTCAGAAGAACATTCTACCTTTTCTCCAAATATAAAATATTCCAGCCCTAGTTTTTTAGCACTTAAAATCAGACCATTTGTTTCCTGTAAGGAGATATTGTTGGTGTCAATGATTACCGCCTTGCTCCCAGCCAAAGAGGCTGCCAGTAGATGATCCAGAGAGTTAAGTAAAATAGCTAGAGAAGGCTTTAGTAAGCAATTGCTCATAGGAGTTTTCCTTTTGGTGTATCTATATTTTATGATTCTTGTTTTTCCTTGGCAAGGGGTAATATCCTGAAAGTAAAAAGTAATATTTTTTTACTATTTATAAGTTTTAAGAAAAAGATTGTATATTTCTGTGATTTTTTATATATTGACATTTTTTATTTTTTATGTTATAAAAAAGAATGTTTTTTAAATTTATAAGGTATAAAGAGGATTTATAATATGCGACTTAAGGTAGAATTGGTTTCTAATAGCTCTATTAAGCTTAAAAAAGGATTTTTAAGAACTTTGCAGGGGCTTATTTATAATCTTTTAGACGCTCCTTATGCTTCTTGGTTACATAATAAAGGATTTCAGTATGAGAAAAGGAAATTTAAGCTTTTTACCTTTTCTTCTATCCTGGAAAAGGGGAGACTGGATAAGAAACTCAATGTTTTTTCTTTTCCTGCAAAGGTAAGTTTTTATCTTTCTTCTCCTGTAGATTGGATTTTAGAGCAGGTAGCCAGGAATTTTGTGACCGGAGAAGAGCTTTTTTTGGGTAACAATAGGGTTTTTTTGAATTCTATTGCTATTTTACCTGCCAAAAAATTTTCCTCCCCAATTAAAATCAAATCCATGAACCCCATAGCCATGCGCTCTACTGGAGATGATGGAAAGTATAAACTTTGCGAACCAGGAGAGAAATTTTCTCAGGCAATTAACAGGAATCTGCAAAAAAATGGGTTGCCTATAAAGAGGAAGATTGTCCCTATGAATTAAAAATTGAGCCAATTCAAATCAAAAAGACTGCCACCTGGTACGGAACCAGAGAAAAGGGGGCAGTAATCGAAGGCTGGCAGGGAATATTTGAACTTTCAGGTGAACCAGAATTTTTGAAATTTGCCTATGATGTGGGACTTGGAGAGCGTAATTCCATGGGGTTTGGGATCTGGGGGGAGGTAGATGAGGGTAGAAAAAATGTTAATGAGTTGTATATATACTAAATGTTACAAGTTTTACAGAACTGATATTTCTTTTGACTTGAATTAATAATGCTGGTTCTAAAGAGTTTAGAAAGGGTTTTTACTACCAGTATGTATTAACTTGTTTTTTCATTCAGGTTGGAGGTAAAATGCTTAAGGAAATTGTACAATTTACGGATTTATTGGAAGAAAATGGTATTATTGATGAGGGGAAAAGAAGATTAAAGACTATGGATAATCCTTTTTTAATTATTCCGATTAATGAAGAGAAAAAACAGATAGAAGCTAATAAAATGTATTTTGTTATATACAGTAAAGAACAAGATAAAGATGATAAGGGGAAAAAGAAAGAATTTTGGCAATTAGATGAGAGTTCAAAAGAATTATTGGAAGTGATTTCAATTCCACAAGATATTCCAATAAAAATAATTAGCGAGATAGACGACGATTTAAAAGAAATTATTTATGATTTTAATAACTTGACCAAGAAACTGGGAGGAGACTCTAGGGGCAATAAAAGCATCGGTGGTAACAGTGGTACCAATTCGTACAATTTATTAATGTTTAGTTTTAAAAAAGAAGTTCTTAAGGCAAAAGATAAGTTCTCAAAGTTAAAAAATACTTATAATAATGAAGAAAATATAAAAAATGCACTTCCTGAAAATATAAGTGATGACGAAATAAAAAAATGGTCAGGTTTATTAAAATTGACAGACGAATTTGTTGATACTGCTTTTGATTTGATAAATAATTTTTTGTCAATAGAATATAGGGAAAAGAATAAAATTAAAAAAAATAGAAAAAAAAACTTAAAATCCATAAACTTTATTTTTTTTAATTCAAAAACAAAAATAATTATAGTATATGGTACAAAGAATATTTGAATAAAAAAATATTTAAAAAAGAAGACTCTAGTTATATTTATAATGGCCAATGTCCAATATGTAAAGCAGACAAGCAAGAACTTTCTTTGCCTGATACATTCCATAATTTGAATGATAAAAAGCCCTTTATTTTACATATAGACAAAAAATCAAGATTTAATACTGGTGTTTGTAGAGAGTGTGCTTTGAAATTACATTATTTCCAAGTGTACTTTCTTGGCGCTCTTAGAGTTAATTTCTTTCCATTATTTATTACCCTTGATGGAAAAGTAGATAATGATCTTAATAGAGAAAATATTGCTCTTTTTAAAGAAGAAAATGGAGAGCTACAAAAGATTTCCTTTAGAGATATTATGAAGAAGGTTTACGAAAAATATAACGATGCAATTTATGATTTTTATCTGGTGATGTATAACGGCAAATCAAGATTTATAGATGTAGATTATGTTACTGGGTATCGATATAAGTATAGAAATATGAGTGTGTTTGAAATAGAAAATTTACTTAGTTCACATCTAATTATTGGATATACTATTGATGGAAATGATAAAAGAAGGTGAATATAGAAAACAATTTGCTGACTCAGAATTATTTTTCAGAGAAAGTTGATACAGGTGACAAGATTCTTGATGGATTATTATGCGAATATAGGACTAGGATATTTGAATTTGTTTATCGTGCAAAATATAGTACATTACACAAAAAAGATTTTCAAGATATCTATCTCAGAGTGTTACATAACATGTTGAGAGGTGCTTATCGAGTGGAGATTGAAGAAAATGTATATAAAAAATTATGTAATGCTTTTCTCAGGCTCGATGAAGAATTTTACGGAGATTTTAACCGAAAATTAGGTAAAATTAGAAAAGCCCCTTGTTTCTCAGAAGAAGCATTAATGTATAAACTGGGTAGTCAGGTGCGTTTTTTGTACAAAAAAACAAAAGAGATGAAAACAAAATAAATCCCTCTGATGTAGAACCATATTTTTATTATTCTCGTATAAGTCAATACATGGAGATGTTTATAAACCTTTTTCATAGAGTAAAAAACGAGTTGTCTTTTGAAAATATTTCTCTAAAAAAAGAACTGGCAGAACTTTTCAAAATGTTTGGAAAGTTTTTAAACAACGAAGTTACCGATAGTTTAAAAACTTTTTTTTATCTCGGATATTTCAGAGTGGGAGAATACAATGAATATTAATGACGACAAAGAACTTGGAATTGCTATGGGAAAGCTGGCACGCTTAATAAGTCTTGCAAAGAATGAAAATAGAAATTTATCAATTGGGACATACACACAATTTGTTAATATATTGGTAATGATTGATATATTAAGAAAGTCGATTTGTGCGTTGGAGTCGAAAAAAATAGATATACAGGAAATGGTTGTTATGTTTAACGAGGTGTGCGAATATTTACATAATACTAAAATAAAGCTCGTTAATGAAAATATCAAAAAGGGATTTTATATAGGATATTTCCGTGAAAAGGAGGAAAATAATGAGTGACTATAAAGAAAAAGATCCAAACTATGATTTTGGTTATCAGGCCGGTCAATTGGTGTATTACTTGTTTTATCAGTCCGAAGCTGAGGGTAAAACACATGGGATGTTGGAACCTTTTAGGGATATTCGCGATGTGAAAACACTTTTTAAAAAACTTGAGGAACTTTTTCAAAACTATAAGCACAAGATATGGTTGGGAAACAGAGAATTTAACAGCATGTTTGCAAAGGTAGCGGAGTATGTAGCCTCTAACGAGAACCAGTTGTTTGATAATAAAATAAAAGCCGGCTTTTATGCAGGCTATTTTGATGACAATAAATTGTTTTCAAAAAACACAGAAAAAGGAGATAAAGATGAGTATTAATCAAAGCAAAGCTGCTCAAAAAAATAGCGATCAAAATAATAAACAAGCAACACAGTTCGGTAGTGGTAATAACACTGAATTTAAAAACAGAGTCTATGGCCTTGTAATTATCAAAAGTGAGCTTAGCAATTGGAACGCTGATTTTACAGGATACCCGAGGCGTTTGCCGGATGAAGACGCAACCATCTATGCAACGGACAAGGCATTAAAGTATGCAATCCGTAATTATTGGGTAGAGAAGGGAAAAACTGTGTTTGTGTGGAGATCAAGGTTGTCAGATGGGAAGTTGATGACAAGAGATCAGAGAATGGAATACATAAAATCCATTATTTTACCTCATGAATTTAGTAAGCAAATTGAAGAAATTATAAATGATAAGTCCTTTAAAAAAGATCTATATACTAAAAATAAGGATAAAGATGAAAAAGAAATAGATAACTTATTTAAAAGTGAGGGTGGAAAATATCTGTTAAATAAGTTAAAAGAAGTAAAAGATGATTATAAAGATAACAAAGAGCTAAAGAATACTGCTAAAGAAATTCTTGCTTTGTATAAATTTGAGAATAATCTTAAAATATTTTCATCGTGCATTGATACAAAACTATTTGGAATAACTTTTACAGGAGAAACTCCAACTGATTTAACCGGTCCTGTTCAAATAAGCTATGGTATTAATGGATTAGTCAATAACACTGTGTTTGTAGATGGTATTTTAAGTCCATACCCCACAGGGGATGACTCTACTCAGGGAGGCTCTATAGGTAAAGAGAGTAAAGTCCTTGAGTCTTATTATGTATATGATTTTTCCGTCAACCCCAAAAACCTCACAACCCACTACGAGGATAATGAGACTTTAAAATCTATGTTAAAAATCACAGAGGAAGATATTTCCGACCTCAAAGAAGCATTAAAGAAAGCCGCTACAAACCTTAATACAACATCAAAACAGGGTTCGGACAATGTAATGCTCTTGTGGGTTGAGGTAGATGATGACAAGGTTTTGCCAAACATGAAAAGCCTTGTAAAAATCACTAAAGGCAACGATGGTAAAGCCATAGTAGATTTATCCCAAGTGATGGAAGTTTTGGAAAGCAAGGGAGTAAGAAATAATGCAGAGGTCTATGCGGAAAAATCGTTGATAGATGTTGTAGGAGTTGAAGGAAAAGATGTAGAGGATCTGTAAAATGAAAGCTTTTTCTATTGACCTAGTAGGTGACATGGCTTTTTTTAAGAAAAATGATACCAATGACATGATTTTTATGAGTTATAATTTTATCCATCGTCCCGTGATACTAGGTATTTTTGGAGCAATAATAGGATATAAAGGATATGGACAATCCGGAGGCCAATTTCCGCAATATTATAACAAATTAAAGCATCTCAAAATAGCCATACAGCCTCATTACAACAAACCTTTAAAAAAAGTAATTACTGTACTTAACAATGCCTCGGGGATGGCGTCTGACGAAGAAGGAGCATGGCAGGTAAGAGAACAAGTTCTGGTAGGAGAGCCTTATATTCGCTACACTGTTTATGTGCTTTATGACCAAGCTGATGAGGAATGCCAGAAATTAAAGGAAAATCTTAACGCTGGTAAAGCAGTTTACCTTCCCTATTTCGGAAAAAACGAATTTCCCGCTTATTTTGAGAATTTTCAGGACCACAAAAGTGTGTCAACTCTCAAAGGAAATGATTACCGAATCTTTCATTCCATTGTGCTCTCTGATAGTGTTGAAAAAAAGAATCTTCATGGGGTGATATGGATTTCTTCAGTGCAAAAAGCGAGGAGTTTGCGATTTACGAAAACCTTCCTGTGGATTTTGATCAAAACGGCTATTATCGTAAAGAACTGGCTGTCTGGACAAGCCGAAAATTAAAGCCCAAAAAAAATAGAGAGAAGCCTGTCCTATTTTATTCTGTAGATGATAAAAATCTGCAATTTATAGGAGGTTATGTTGACTCTCTTTGATAAAAAAGCAGATTTTAGTAAATACTACGCTCATTCCAGCAAGGAAAAAGAAAAAGAGCCTTTTGTAGAGCATGCAGAAAGGACACTTAAATATTGGAAGAAAATCAACCAATTATGGGAGACAGAAAACCTTTTCCGATCATTACTTATTTCTTTGTTACCCAAAGAAGATGTTGATTCTGTTTTTGACATATTGGGAGAAATTGTCAGGTGGCATGATTTGGGAAAACTTACTTTTGATTTTCAAAAAAAGCTTGATGGAGAAGAAAACAATACAACTCACAGTGATAAGAGTTTTGTCACCTTATTATACTTGCTTGCTTTAAAATTGGACAATCAGGAATTGAGCAAAAAAAGTTTTATTCTTTTAACCATTCTTTTATATTCGGTATATAAACATCACGGGAGACTAAACAATGTTTTACTTGATTTAAAGGAAATAGCAATTTAACGAAAAGATAAAGAACAAATAAACATATACTCGGTGTATTGGGTATTGAGATTGCAGAAGGAGATTCAATATTCGAGGCATTTTTTAACGGTGTTTTCTGTAAAAATCTCAGCGGATCATTTGAAAAACTGATTTCAAAAGACTTGTTAAATAGTTTTAATATGTACACTTTGCTTAAACTCTTTTATTCCACACTAATCAGTGCGGATTATTTTGCAACAATGGAGTATCATCGTGGAGAGGCGTTTGATTTTAAAGTGATAGATGAGGATCTTTTTAATAAAACTTGTGAATTTTTTCATTTAGAAGAGTGTATAAATAAAAAATATAACTTTAATTCAACCATAACGAAAGAATATGATAAGCTGAAAAATACAAAAATTGAACATATTAAAATAAATAATAATAAATCAGAAGCCTTAAACAAAGTCCGTTCCTGGCTCAATGTGCAGGCAGAAGAAAGCCTATCTCAAGTTTTAAAAAATGATCAAAGCAATGTTTATTTCCTAAACATCCCAACTGGCGGAGGAAAAACCAATATTTCCTTAAGGCTTGCGTTGAGGATTATAGAAAAAAACAAAACATTAAAAAACTTTTTTATGTATTTCCTTTTATAAATCTCATTGATCAGTCTTATGATTATATTGCCGGATTTTGGGGACAGGATAATGTGGCAAGACTGGATTCTCAGTTTATACCGCAAAACAATAAAGAAGATGACGATTATAGTTTTGCTTATGCAAGGTATATTGATCAACTGTTTTTTAATAAACCGGTTTTGTTTTTAAGCCATGTAAAATTCTTTGATTTGTTTTTAAGAAATGCAAAAGAACCCAACTACAATTTTTATCAGCTTGCCAACAGTGTGGTAATTATTGATGAGATTCAGGCCTACAATGACACAGTATGGACAGAAGTTATAACACTTTTAAACGAGGTTGGGAAAAAGCTTAACACCTATTTTATAGTTATGAGCGCCACCTTGCCCCAGTTGGAAAATTTGCTGGAAAGTGGAGAAACAAGAAAAGAAACAAGAAAAAATATCGTTTATCTTTTTGATAATGGGTTAAGGGAGCAAATATTCAATCATGAGGTTTTTAGGAGAACCAGGATAAAAGTCAATATCAAGAATCTTAAAAAAGACAATCTGATGGAGATAATGGAAAATTTCATAGGAAAAGATCAAAAACATAAAAAAAATTCTCGTTGTATTTAACACCGTAAAGGATTCTAGAAAGTTTTTTGAGGAAATGAAAGACAAGTTTGATGGTTTTGAGAAATTACTTTTAAATTCTACCATTTTAAAAAAGAAGCGAGAATATATTATAGAAGAGTCAAAAAAGGAAGATAAAAGGATTATTCTTGTATCCACACAGTCAGTAGAAGCAGGTGTGGATATTGACTTTGACCTGGGATTTAGAGAGTACGCTCCTTTGGATTCTATTTTACAGGTAGCGGGAAGAATAAACAGAAATAACAAAAAAGATATATGTGACTTGTATGTATTTAGTGATAAGAGAGACGAGAGCCTAAATACTTCAACAATTGTTTATAGAGAAGGTAAAAAGGAGAAATTACCAAAAAATAAGAGAGGATTGGGAAGAGCAAGAAGAGAAGGAAATCCAGGAAGAGAATCTTGAAGATTATTTTAGACAAATTGTAAATAATATAAAAGAGAAAAATGCAAATATCTTTGTGGAAAGTTCTGCAGGGAATATCAAAGATATGAAGACTCTTTATTTTAAGAATATTGATGGAAAAATAAGGTTGATAGAAGGAGATAATATTTCTCTTTTTATTCCTTATGATGATAATGGAAAAAAATTATGGGAAGAATATGTAAGCCTATTTGAATCCAGCGAGAATGACCCAATTAAAAGAACAATAGAAATAAAAAACAAGCAAAGAAAATTGATTCCTTATGTAATCAACATTTTTAATTCTTGGATTAATGGAAAAATTAAAATGGGAGCTTTATTAAAATCCGAAATTCAATATGGGTTTTATTATTGCAATGATTGGAGGAAATATTATGATATTGAAAAGGGACTGGATTTAGAAAAATTTAAAGAACAAAAAATCGGAAGAGAATTTGAGATTATATGAAAAATGAACTACAAATCACTTCTTCTATTATAGAAGCCTATATTTTTTGTAAAAAGCAAGCCTGGTTAATGTCGCGTCAGATTTCAGGAGATCAATATAATGATTTCCTGGCTATAGGTAGATTAATTTCAGAAGAAAGTTTTAAGAGAGATAAAAAGGAAATTTTGATTGATGGTGGGAAAATTGATTTTGTGAGAAATGATGATGGAGTTCTTACACTGGTAGAAGTTAAGAAAAGTGAAAAATTTTTAGAGGCTGCTAAAATACAGCTATTATATTATCTTTTTCGTTTAAAAAATAAGGGATATATTGTAAAAGGGGAGATACATATCCCAAAATCAAAGAAGGTTTTTCCCGTAGAGATAAATGAAGAAAATGAATTCAATTTAAAGAGAATACTAAAAGAAATAAATGAGTTATTAAATAGAGAAAAATTACCTGCAATAAAATTTTCTTCTAAATGCAGGAATTGTTCCTATTTTGAATTTTGTTGGAGTTAATAGCATGCTAGAAACTCTTTATATATTTACAAGTGGGCATCTTAAAAGAAAGGACAATACTATATTTTTGAGACAGAAGAAGGAAAAAGAGGTTTATACCAGTAGAAAATACAAAGGAGATTTTTGTATTTGGAGAAGTTTCTTTTAATACAAAACTTTTAAATTTTTTGACTCAAAAAGAAATAATTCTTCATTATTTTAACTATTATGGATACTATTCTGGAAGTTTTTATCCTCGGGAGCATTATAATTCTGGCTTTATGATTTTAAACCAAGCTAGAGCGTATGATAATTTTGATATGCGTTTGTATTTGGCAAAAAGGTTTGTAGAAGGTGCAATTAAAAATAGCTTAAAAATACTTAAGTATTATAGAAGGAGAGAATACGATCTGGACAGCGAAATCGAAATGTTGGAAGATGTTTTATTAAATATAGAAAAGTGCGTAAATATTGATGAACTTATGAGTTTTGAAGGTAAAGCAAAAGGTGTTTATTATAATAGTTTTAATAAAATACTTAATAATAAAGATTTTTATTTTGAAAAAAGAACTCGTAGACCACCAAAAGATCATTTAAATGCTCTTATTAGCTTTATAAATAGTTTAATGTATACTTATGTCTTAAGTGAGATATATCAAACCCATCTTGATCCCAGAATTGGTTTTTTACATGCGACTAATTTTAGAAGATTCACTCTTAACTTAGATATTGCTGAAATATTTAAAGTAGTTATTGGGGATAGGCTTTTGATTTCTCTTATAAAACATGGAGTGATATCCAAAAAGGATTTTGATAAAAGTGTTGGGAGATTGATATTGTCAGATAAAGGAAAGAAGAAAATTTTAGAAAAAATGGAAGAATTTTTGTCCAGAACTATAACTTATAGAAAATAAATAAAAAAGTTAGCTATAGAAGACTTATAAGGCTTGAGCTGTATAAATTGGAAAAATATCTTATTGGTGATGAAGATTATAAACCTTTTGTGATGGAATGGTAAAATGTTTGTCATTTTATATTATGATGTTAACCAAAAAAGATGTGGAAGGATGCTAAAATTATGCAGAAGGTACCTGGAATGGGTCCAAAATTCTGTTTTTGAAGGAGAGATTACGAGGGCTAGGTTGGAAAAGTTGAAAAGTGAGATTAAAGAGGTCTTGGTAGAAGAAGAGGGTGACTCAGTGATAATTTATTCTTTTAGAAGTTTACTTTATAGTCATCGGGAAGTGCTAGGGAATGATAAAAAGGAAGATACGCAGTTTTTGTGAAATTCTGTCGGGTTGAGATGGTGAGAAAAAGTGCTTGGTATGACAGAAAAAATGTAATATTTAGTTCTTAAAGGAGGCAAAAAAAAGATTTTCTTGAAAAATAAAAAAATTTTTTTAAATATTTCGTTGGTTATTACATTACCTATGAGGAATTGAAACGACTCTAGCTATCGGGTCTAAAATAGATAAGAAAATTGTTATTACATTACCTATGAGGAATTGAAACAATATCCTATTTGTCTGCTCTAGTATTTATCCCTTAGTTATTACATTACCTATGAGGAATTGAAACAATTTAATTAGTA
>LZQN01000002.1_pt1 | contig 134531 bp, 144 predicted proteins | sample 768531 | NCBI WGS metagenome assembly LZQN01 (sample SAMN05207080, study PRJNA324506) | oil field metagenome | isolation source: sample BH-FW-7 from oil reservoir | place: India: Bombay High | collected 2015-12-02
AAGCTCGCATATCCTACTTCTAACCTTCTCTCAATACCTCTTACTAACTCATCCCTCATTGCCTTAAAAAGGATTTACACAGTTTATGTTACATAGCCTTCTAACTCTTTCTCGTTGTTTGTCACCAGAATAGCTTCTAAGGATATTGCATGGGCTGCTATTTGCATATCATATGCACCAATTGGCAGGCCTTGTGTTTCAAGCTCTGACCTTAGTATGCCATATTCTTTAGCCGCTTCTATGCCAAACTCGTATATCTCAAAGCTGTCAATAAATAGCTCAATAAGGTTTATCAATTTTTTGAGTCTTTTTTGTAGGCACCATAAAAGAGTTCTGACACAACAATAGAGGATAGAGTTACTGTGTTTTCTCTGGATATCTGCTTTAGTTTTTCCTTTATATGAACTGGATGTTTTCTAATGATATAACTACATATAATTGTATCGAGCATGTAAATCATCTTAGAAAAGCTCTCTTTCTTGAGGTCCTGGTTGGCTTCTGTTTTTTAGGAAGTCTTGTTGATCTAATTTCTCAAGTTCTTCAAACAATTCATCCCATTGGTTTTCAACAGGCGTTATTATTATTTTGTTTTTCTCCTTTCTTATAAAGGTCTTTGTGCCTTTGAGTCTGTATTTTTTTGGTATTCTAACGGCTTGCGAGTTGCCGCTTTTAAATACTCTTGTTATCATTTTTTGTTCCTCAGGTTGAATTTGTTGTTACAAGAAGTATATACTAAGGTTATAAAAAGTCAAGAGGGGAAAGGAGATCTGGCGAATAGTACTTATTTCTCCTTTAGAGCCAGTAATGATTGTCTTCCTGGGTACGGTGGTGGGAGGCCTGGTTGTTAGTATGTATCTACCATATTCAAGATGGGAGAAGTTGTGGGTTAATCTTCTTCTGGATTTTAAAGGTCTTACTTTTAACGCCCCTGGAGAAACCAGGGGCGTTTTTATTTATTTGAAGTGGAATTGTTAAAAGAATCAGAATGTAACTAATTAAAATTATTTGAATTTACTGGATATATTTTATTGTTTCTTTTGGGGCAAATTACCTTTAAAAGTAAAGCAACTTGCCCTCTGATTTACCTATTGGAATTAGGCTTCTATCTTACTTCCCAGAAGTTCTAAGAATTTCCTCATCCATTCAGGATGGGCTGGCCAGGCTGGAGCTGTGACAATATTGCCATCTACGTAAGCATTGCTAAAGGTTTCATTTACTTCTCCCCATTTGGCGCCAGCTCTTAAAATATCTGGCATGACTGCTGGATAGGCAGTGCAGAGTTTGTCTTTAATAACATCAGCAGCTACCAGAATTTGTTGGCCATGGCAGATGGAGGCAATGGGTTTGTTGTTGGCAGCAAAGTGTTTAACTATTTCAATAAGTCTTGGGTTTAAACGCAAGTATTCAGGAGCCCTTCCGCCAGGAATAACCAGGCCATCGTAATCTTCTGGATTGATTTTCTCAAAGTCAGCAGTAATGGCAAAGTTGTGTCCCCGTTTTTCAGTATAGGTCTGGTCTCCTTCAAAGTCGTGCACTGCGGTTTTTACTGTTTCGCCTGGTTTTTGCCAGGACAGACTGTATCTACCTGGTGACCTACCATCAGGAGCATTTGATAAGGTACCATAGCTTCATAGTCTTCCACAAAGTCACCTACCAGCATTAGAATCCTTTTTTGAGCCATTTCTTCCCCTCCTTTTGCATTTTAAGAGTTTAAAAAGTATTTATAGGCTAGAAAAGTAGCGTATAAGTCAGCTTTGCTACTCAGTTCAAAGGGACTATGCATACTAAGTACTCCCGGGCCAAAGTCAATTATTTCCAGACCATAAATGGCCAGGTATTTGGCTACTGTGCCTCCACCGCCCAAATCCACCTTGCCCAATTCAGCCATTTGCCAGGGAATTTGTTGTTGATTTAAAAGATTTCTAAGCCAGGCCACATATTCAGCGTGGGCATCATTGGCCCCATACTTACCTCTATGGCCTGTAAACTTACACATTACCGGTCCCTTGCCCAACAAAGAGGCGTTTAGTTTTTCATGTACTTCCTGGTAATCCGGTCCATGGCAGCGTGCACATCCGCAGAGATGGCTTTAGAGTTTAAAAGCATTTGAGCAAAGGAAGTATTTTTCTCTTCCCAGGCCAGGAGTAAGTCCTTTAAGCAATATTCCAGAAACAAAGACTTGGCTCCACTGGAACCTTCAGAGCCTATTTCTTCCTTGTCCCAAAAGACCAGTACCTGGGTATGCTCTGGAATCTCACTGGCTAAAAAGGCTTCCAGGGCCAGAAAAACACAGATGCGGTCGTCCTGTCCATAACCACCAATAAGGCCTCTGTCCAAACCTACTTCTCTGGCAGGTCCTGCTGGTACTGCCTGTACCTCTGCACTAAAAAAATCTTCTTCTTTTAGGCCAAAACGTTCTTGCAGTAATTTTAACAAATGGTTTTTTATCTTTTTTTCCTTGGCCTGTTTTAAGGGAATGTGCCCTAAAATTACATTTAACTTTTCTGCTTCAAAGGCTTCACTTACCTTTTTTTCTATTTGTTTGTAAGCTAGATGTGGAAGTAGGTCTGCAATGGTAAAAACAGGGTCTTCTGGGTGCTCTCCAAGGTTGATTTCCACTTTTTCTCCACTGGTCTTTACTATGACTCCATGTAAAGCCAGAGGCCTGGCCAGCCATTGATGTTTTCTAATTCCACCGTAATAGTGGGTTTTGGCCAGGGCAACTTCACATTCTTCATAAAAGGGATGTTGTTTTAAGTCCAATCTGGGAGTATCTGCATGAGCGCCAATAAGCCTTATTCCCTCTTGTAAGGGCCTTTTGCCTTTGCGAGCAATAAAAATGGTTTTGTGGTGTAAAATGCGATAGACCTTTTCCTGGGAAAAATCTTCGGAAAATCCCTTTTCCTGCAGGATTTGCCTTACATAATTTATGGTCTCTCGTTCAGTTTTATTTTGAGAAAGGAATTTGAGATATTTTTGAGCCAGGGAGTTTATCTTTTTTTCTTGCTTACTATAAACTTCCCAGCAATTTTGGGTTTCAAACTCTAAGTTCATGGGGTTATTTCCTCCTTAACCACTCTTCAAAATAGGCAATGGTCTTTTTTAATCCTTCTTCCAAAGAAGTTTTAGGTTCCCAGTTTAAAGTCTTTTTAGCTAAAGAAATATCAGGTCGTCTTTGCTTAGGATCATCTTGAGGTAAAGGTCTAAACTCTAGCTTGGATTTGGAATTGGTAAGTTCAATAATTTTTCAGCCAATTCAAGATAGTCATTTCTGCTGGATTACCCAGGTTTAAAGGCCCGGTTATTTCTTCTGGGGTTTGCATAAATTTACATATGGCTTCTACTAAATCGTCTACATAACAAAAGGAGCGGGTTTGCTCCCCCTGACCATAGATGGTTATAGGTTTGTTTAAAAGGGCCTGAAGGATAAAATTGCTTATAACCCTGCCATCATTGGGATGCATTCTCGGGCCGTAGGTGTTAAAAATCCTGCCCACTTTTATTTTTACTTTGTGTTGGCGATGATAATCAAAAAAAAGGGTTTCTGCACAGCGCTTTCCCTCATCATAACAGGAACGAGGACCTATGGGGTTTACCTTTCCCCAATAGCTTTCTGGTTGGGGATGCACCTCGGGGTCTCCGTAAACTTCAGAGGTGGAAGCTTGAAAAATAGTAGCTTTGACTCGTTTGGCCAGCCCCAGCATATTGATAGAGCCATGTACGCAGGTTTTAAGGGTTTGGACCGGGTCAAATTGATAGTGAATGGGTGAAGCCGGACAAGCCAGATTATAAATTTCATCCACTTCTAGGTACAGGGGAAAGGTTATGTCATGTCTTAACACTTCAAAATTGTTGTAATCCAAAAGGTGATAGATATTGCTTTTTTGTCCAGTATAAAAGTTGTCACAGCAAATAACTTCTTTTCCTTCTTTTACTAACCTTTCACAGAGATGAGAGCCAATAAATCCAGAGCCTCCTGTTACCAGGACTCTTTTGCTTAAAAGGTCTTTTAATTCACCCTGATACATTTTTGGTCCTTTATTCTTCTAAATGTTTAAATATGTGGTAGATAAGATTTATTTCTGCAGGAAAAATAGTTCTTACATCTAGACAAAACCAGTCTTCTTCCACCCGGCCAATTAAGGGTGGGTCTGTTTCCAGCAGTTTTTTTCTCAATTCTTCTATACTAAAGTTTTTGGGTTTTAATTTTACTACATAAGTAGGTATTTCTCTTTCGGGCAAAGAGCCTCCTCCCACCTTGGAAGAAGACCTTTCTTTTTTTACCACTAGATTGGAAAGGGTCTTTAGTTTTTTACTAAGGGTTGCTGCTCTGTTATTTAAAGTGCTTAGAGGAGTAAAAATAAGTTTTAAAGTGGGGATATTTTGGAGCGCCTTTTCTTCATCCAGGTATAATTTTAGAGTTGCCTCTAAGGCAGCCAGGGTCATTTTATCTATACGTAAAGCGCGGTTTAGAGGATTTTTCTTGATTTTATCCACAAATTCCTTTTTACCCACGATAATACCTGCCTGTGGACCTCCCAGGAGTTTATCCCCGCTAAAAGAGACTACATCCACGCCTGTTTTGAGAATTTCTTTGACAGTGGGTTCGTCAAAGTGAGTTAATCCATATTGGCTAAAGGAAATCAAATTGCCACTACCCAAGTCCTTGATTACTGGCAGATGGTATTTTTTCCCCAGAGCTACCAGTTCTTTTAGACTGACTTCTTTATGGAAGCCTATAATTCTATAATTGGAAGTGTGCACTTTGAGCAGGGCACCTGTATTTTCACTAATGGCCTGCTCATAATCTCTGAGATGGGTTCTGTTGGTAGTCCCTACTTCCTTTAAGATGGCACCGCTTTTTTTCATTACATCTGGTATTCTGAAAGAGCCACCTATTTCCACCAGTTCTCCTCTGGAAACTATGACCTCTTTATTTTGAGCCAGGGTTTCTAGAGTAATTAATACAGCTGCTGCATTATTGTTGACCACCAGAGCAGATTCACTACCGGTTATGGTACATAGAATTTCCTCTACATGAGAATAGCGAGAGCCCCTTTTCCCTGTTTTTAAGTCCAGTTCCAGATTGGAATAATGCAAACAGATGTCTTCAACCGCTTCTACTGCTTCTCTGGCCAGTAAAGAACGTCCCTGGTTGGTATGAACCACAATTCCAGTAGCATTGATTACTCTTTTAAGATGGGGTCTAGTATTTTTTTCTAGAATTTTAGAAAGTTTTTGCAACAGAGCATTGGGCTCTAATTCCTGTGCCTGGATTTTGTTTTCTTTTATCTGAGTCCTTAGCTGGTCTAAAAAGTTATTGATGTGTTTTTTTAAAAGCAAAATGGGTTCTTGAGGAAACCTTTCTTGCGCCCAGGTAAGAAGTTTGTCAGTTGCGGGTATTTGAGAGAAAAGATGTGAGTTCAAGAGAAGACCTCCTTAATTTTTTTACTTAATTTAAACTATTTTTTAAGGGTTTAAAAGATTTTTATTTAACCACTCTGGTTGGTGGGCATAGATTAAAGCCAGAAGATAAAAAGACCCACAAATAAGGGTGGGTTTATTTAAAGAATTTAACTCCTCTAAATCCGGGAGAAGTTTTACTGTAGGATAACTCTTTTTTACTTCCTCCCAGCTAAGCGCCCTTGGGTTTGAGGTTAAAGGGTAAAAATAAAGAGTAGCATTAAATTCTTGCAGGATGCTTAGCATTTGCTTCCAGTCTTTGTCTTTTAGACAGGAAAAAATAACCATTTGCGGAAAAAAATTTAATTTTTGCAAAGATTGTTTTAAATGTTTTAGTCCGTGAGGATTGTGGGCTACATCTAGGAAAATCTCTGGTTGCGAACTGACTTTTTGAATCCTTCCAGGCAGGAAAAAAGAAGAAATTCCCTGGCTAAGCAACCCGGGATTAAAGGGTAAATTTAGCTTTTTCCGTACCAATTCCCAGGTGGTCAGGGCCAGTTTTAAATTGGTAGTTTGTGGTTCAAGATAAGGGGAAAGGGAAATTTTAAACTCTGGATTGATTAACATAAGGCTATTATTTTGTTCTTTGAAAAAAGAATTACAAAAAAGTAAAGTAGCTTGTTTTTTTGGGCTTCCCTGGTCAGAACCTTTACCACCTCTTGGGTTTGAGGAGCACTAATTAAGATTTGTTTTGACTTGATTGCTCCTGCCTTGTCTGTGGCTATTTGCGTTAGAGTTGAGCCTAGAATTTGAGAGTGATCCAGATCTATGGAAGTAAATACCAGAAAAGGGTGAGGTAGGACAGTGGTGGCGTCAAAGCGTCCTCCCAAACCTGCTTCAAAGATAGCCAGGTCTACCTGGTGTTTGGAAAAGAGATAACAGGCCAGAAGAAAAAGATATTCAAAATAGGTAAGATGAAGGTTTTTACAAAAATGATAAACATAATTAAAACCTTCTACCCATTCCCGGGAAGGTAGTTCTTGCTTATTTATCCTTATTCTTTCACGTACACTTACCAGATGAGGAGAGGTAAAAAGGCCTGTTTTTAGTTTATGGGCAGAAGCCAGGCTTTCTAAAAAAGCAGAAGTGGAGCCTTTACCATTGGTCCCCACCACCTGGATGGACAAATAAGAAGGGGAAGCTAATCCTAGGAGCTTTAGACCTTTTTCCACCCTGTTTAAACTTAAATCCATGTGGAAAAGGCCTAAACCTTCTAAAAAAGTATTTACTTCTTTAAAATTGTTAAATTTTTTCAAATTTGTTAAAAAATCTTTTTTTGAGTTGACAATTTGGGCTCAATACCTCTAGCTTGTTACCTAAGCTAAGAGTAACCTTTTTAAGTAGGGTTGCTCTATAGCTTAGCTTAGATAGATTGTAAATTATTTAGGTAAAAATAAACTTTTAATAGTTAGGAGAAGCGCCTTGCTGTACAGACCTATTAATCAAAACTATCATGATTTTATTGTGCAAAGGGATAGAGAGCTTTGCATCAACTGTCGGGTGTGTGAGCGACAGTGTTCTTATCTGGTGCATTATTGGGATGAGAACAGAAAGCAAGTAATGCACGACAATGCCAAGTGTGTGGGGTGTCATCGTTGTGAAGCCCTGTGTCCGACTGGAGCCATAGTTATCAGGCATAATCCCTCCCAGTTTAGAGAAAATTCTCACTGGAAACCCTGGTTTATCAAAAATGTATACAAGCAGGCAGATGGGGGGGGAGTGCTTCTGGGAGCTATGGGTAATCCCCAGCCTTATCCCATTTATTGGGATAGGTTGCTTTTGGATGCCAGTCAGGTGACCAATCCTTCCATTGACCCCTTGAGAGAGCCCATGGAACTCAGGACCTATCTGGGCTCTAAGCCAGATAGTTTGGAATTTGAAGAAAAAGAGGGCAAGCCCAGCTTAAAGACCAAACTTTCTCCGCAGATAAAGTTAAATTATCCCATTATGTTTTCTGCCATGTCCTATGGCTCCATTAACTTTAATTTACATATTGCCATGGCCAGGGCAGCTACAGAATTGGGTATAGTTTATAACACTGGTGAAGGTGGTCTACATCCAGACTTATATCAATATGGCCCCAATACCATTGTGCAGGTGGCTTCTGGTCGTTTTGGTGTACATAGGGATTATTTGAATGCTGGTTGTGGAATTGAAATTAAAATTGGTCAGGGAGCCAAGCCTGGAATTGGTGGGCATTTACCTGGAGAAAAGGTAGATCATGGCGTTTCCATTACCAGAATGATACCTGAAGGTTCAGATGCGCTTTCTCCTGCACCTCATCATGACATTTATTCCATAGAAGACTTACGGCAACTAATTTACGCTTTAAAGGAAGCTACAGAATATAGGGTTCCTGTGTCTGTAAAGATTGCAGCTGTGCACAATGCCGCAGCCATTGCTTCTGGTATTGTCAGGGCTGGGGCAGATATTGTGGCTGTAGATGGTTTTAGGGGAGGCACTGGAGCTGCTCCCACCATGATTAGGGATAATGTGGGTATCCCTGCAGAGCTGGCTTTGGCAGCCATAGACCAAAGACTTAGAGATGAAGGTATACGCAACAGAGCCTCAGTGGTCATTGCTGGAGGTATTAGGTGTAGTGCAGATGTGGTCAAGGCCATCGCCTTAGGTGCTGATGCGGTTTATATTGGTTCAGCTGCTTTGGTGGCTGTGGGTTGTACCATGTGTCAGCGTTGTTATACAGGCAAATGCCCCTGGGGAATTGCACCAATGTTCCTTCTTTGGCTAGAAGGCAAAATCCTGAAATTGCCAAGCAAAAGTTGGTGAACCTGGTGCGGGGTTGGGCCCATGAGATAGAAGAAATGCTTGGAGGTATGGGCTTAAATTCCATTGAAAGCTTACGGGGTAATAGAGAAAAATTAAGAGCTGTAGGCTTAAATGAAGTAGAACTGGATATTTTTGGAGTAAAACCTGCAGGAAGGTAAGAATAAAATGAAAAGAGTTTATGTAAACCCAGAAGTATGTATAGGCTGTAAACTCTGTGAGCTTGCTTGTCTTACTGAGCACTCTCAGAGCAAGGATTTAATTATAGCTTACCGGGAAGAACGCATGCAAGGTCTTTTACCTCGCAATACAGTGGAAGAAAGTGGCTGGATTACAGCGTCCTTGAATTGCCGACATTGTGCTGAACCCTATTGCATTCAAGCTTGTATCTCTGGAGCCCTGACCAAAGATGCAGAGTCTGGACGGGTAGTTTATGAAGAAGAGCAGTGTGTAGGCTGCTGGTCCTGTTTGATGGCTTGTCCCTTTGGTGCTATTAAACGACATCCCATTAAAGAAAAAATTGTCAAATGTGATTTATGTCCAGAGAGAAGTATACCTGCTTGTGTCAGTGCATGTCCTAACCAAGCTTTAACCTTTGAAGAAAAATAGATTTTGGGGATAAGGTCATGAAATATTTAATTATTGGTAATGGCGTAAGTTCCATAGGAGCCATAGAAGGAATTAGAAAGCTGGACCAGGAAAGTGAAATCCTGGTGATTAGTGAAGAAGAATTTCCCACTTATGGTCGCCCTTTGATTTCTTATTACCTGGCAGGGAAAATAGGAGATGATAGGGTCTGGCTTAGAAAAAAGGATTTTTATAGCAAAAACAAGGTTACTTTAAAGCTCCAGCAAAAAGTAACTGCACTTAAACTTGCGGAGAAAAGGGTGGTACTCCAGGGGGGCGAAGAGGAAAGAATATGATAAGCTATTAATAGCTACAGGGGGTACACCCTTTTGTCCACCTATAGAAGGTTCTCAAGGAGAAGATGTTTATTTCTTTACCACTTTGGCCCATGCCAAAAAACTGGATGCCAATTGTGCTAACTTAAAGAAGGTGGTTGTAATTGGAGGTGGTTTGATTGGCTTGAAGGCAGCAGAAAGCCTTTTTGACCGAGGAGTAGAAGTAAGTATTGTAGAGCTGGCTCCTAGAGTTTTAAGTGCTGCCTTTGATGATACAGCTGGAAATATTGTAGCCAAGAGATTGAAAGAACTTGGCTTTAATATTTACTGTAATACCACAGCCAAGGAAATAAAAAGGACTGAAGAAGGAAGAGTAAAGGGCGTCCTGTTACAAAGTGGCGAATTTTTAGAAGCTGATGCTGTGGTCATTGCCATTGGAGTTGTCCCCAATCTTACTTTGGCCAAAGAAGCAGGCCTTAAGGTGAATAGAGGTATTTTAGTGGATAAAAAGCTTCAGACCAGTGAAGTAGATGTTTATGCTGCTGGAGATGTAGCTGAAGCCTATGACTTTCTGGTGGGAGAAAATAGGGTGGTTCCCATCTGGCCCAATGCCTATTCGCAGGGATTTATAAGTGGTCAAAATATGGCAGGAGCCAATAGAGATTATACAGGTGGAATTCCCATGAATTCCATTGGTTTTTATGGCCTTTCTACTATTTCCATTGGTTTAGTAAATCCACCAGAAGGGCAGGGGTTTGAAATAAGTACTTATGTAGATGAAGAGGAAGAAATTTACCGTAAGCTGGTGTTTAAGGATAACTTTCTGGTAGGGTGTGTTTTGGTAGGTGATGTGGATATGGCTGGTCGTTATGCAGGTTATATTCGCTTTAAGGTGCCTATTACTGAGGACAAGGTAAAAGCTCATCTGATAAATAATCAGCCCACTTATCTGGAATGGCCAGAAGAAATGTTTCAAGCCCAATGGAATATTGCGGCTAGAATAAGATAAAGGGGATACATAAATGTTAAAAGAGCGTATTTACTCTATAAGTGAGTACAAACAAAAGATTTTCAGCCAGAAAGAATATATGCGGGAAAAGGATATCTCTGGTTGTGGTCTTTTTGGAGTAATTAATAAAAAAGGTCAGCCCATTTCTGGTTGTGTGCCTGTAGAAGCCATTGCTATTCAGCATGATCGAGGAAATGGTCTTGGCGGCGGTTTTGCTGCCTATGGCATTTATCCAGACTTGGCAGACAAATATGCCTTTCATTTGATGTGTGATGACCAGCATTCCCTGGACCAGGCTGAAAGCTTGCTGAAAAAATATTTTGATATCCATCTTTCTGAAGCCATACCAACGCGTAGGACCTTAAATGTAATGGATTCCCCAATACTGTGGCGTTTTTTTCTCACGGTAAAAAAGGATAGGCCCAGCTTGGAATTTTTTAAGTGAAGAAGATTATGTGGTAGCTGTTGTTATGCTGGTCAATAAGAGGGTTCCAGGGGCTTACATCTTTTCCAGTGGTAAAAACATGGGAGCTTTTAAGGGTGTGGGCTTTCCCGAAGATATAGGAGAGTTTTACCGCTTGGATGAATACAAAGGACATATCTGGACTGCCCATAACCGCTTTCCTACCAATACTCCAGGCTGGTGGGGAGGGGCTCATCCCTTTACTATTCTGGATTGGTCCATTGTCCATAATGGAGAAATTTCTTCTTATGGCATCAATAAGCGTTATCTTTGCGAACACAAGTACGAATGTACTTTAATGACAGATACCGAGGTGGTGGCCTATCTTTTGGACCTTTTGATTCGTAAGCATGGACTGAGCAAAAAAATGGCCTGCAAGGTTTTTGCACCTCCTTTTTGGGATGAAATAGATAGAATGGAAGCAGAAGAGAGAGAAGCTTATACTGCGCTTAGAATGGTCTATGGTTCAGGGCTACTAAATGGTCCTTTTGCCATTTTATTTGCTGACCATAAGAGTTTGGTGGGCTTAAATGACCGCATCAAATTAAGACCCCTTATTGTGGCTGAAAAAGGTGATGAAGTCTTTATGGCCAGTGAGGATTGCTCCATTAGAAGTGTTTGTCCTGATCCTGAAAAACTTTGGGCTCCTAAAGCAGGAGAGCCTGTTATTGTAGAACTTGAAAATTAAACAAAGGGTAAATTACTATGAGTAAGTTAGTAATTGATGCCAAAGGCATTTACTATCGAGACTTGAATGCCAAGATAAGAGAGGCTGTACGAGAAGGCTATAAGGAGTTTGAACTCCTCAATGTGAGTGGGCAGCGCTATATTGCTACTGGCCTGGAAGGTGATTTAAAGTTTTTAATTAAGGGTGTGGCTGGCCAGGATACAGCTGCTTTTATGCGTGGACCTTACATTCGAGTCAAAGGCAATGCCCAGGATGGCTTGGCCAATACCATGGATGAGGGAAGAATAGTAGTGGAAGGTATGGCTGGAGATGTTTTGGGATATGCCATGCGTGGCGGTGAAGTCTATGTCCTGGAAGATGTGGGATATAGGGTCGGGATTCATATGAAGGCCTATAAGGACAAGTTGCCTGTAATTGTAATTGGCGGCAAGGCAGGGGATTTTTGGGTGAATATATGGCAGGAGGAGTCATTATTGTTCTGGGCCTTTTTAGCAAACACCCAGAAGCTCCCATTACAGGTCGTAGTTTAGCCACAGGTATTCATGGCGGAAGTATTTATGTGAGAGGCGGAGTCCCAGAATATCAGCTTTCTTCCAATCTTTTAGTAGAAGAAGCAACAGCAGAAGATATGGAACTTATAAGCAAGTATGTGCACAATTTTTGTAAAGAGTTAAATAAAGACCCCGAGCCTATTTTAAAGGAAAAGTTTATTCGCATTCGTCCCAAATCCCATCGTCCCTATGGTAATCTTTATGTGCCCAATTAAAAAAACTTAAATAAAAAAACATAAAAAAAGCCCCTCTTTAAGAGGGGCTTTTTTGTTGGTAACCTATTTTTAAACTATTCTTCTGGGTGAGTGCTTTTGTCCATGCATTCGTAAATAATGTCTCCCAGGAATTTTATTTCCATGTTTAGCCCGTAGTGGTGAATGATGTCTTCCAATCCACCGTGACAGTTATGGCATGGCGCAATAACTACTTCTGCTTCAGTACGCTTTAATTGTTCTGCCTTTACCTTGTTTCCCTTTACTCTTGTCTTTTTATAAGGAGGTCCACAATTGATGACTCCGCCTCCAGCTGAGCAACAATAGTTGTGCTCTCTATTGGGATGCATTTCTACAAAATCAGGGCAAAAGGCCTTGACCACAGTTCTGGCCATTTCCTGTAACCCCATGCCTCTTACTATATTACAGGGGTCGTGGAAGGTGACTTTTTTGGGATAGGTTTTGCCCACTTTAATTTTACCCGCCTTAAAAAGTTCATAATAAAACTGGACAGCATGGATTATGGGTAAAGGTGGCTCTTTCCAGCCCAGCCATCTGGTGCCAGTGTCATACACAGAACGAAAGGCATGCCCACATTCACCCATGACGATTTTTTACATTTGAGCCTTAAGGCTGTTTCAAAGTGGATTTTTTTGAGGCGCCCCATAAGTTCGTAATCGCCCACATACATGGCCATATCACTATTGTCCCAGCCAGGGGTAGCTGGCATGGTCCAGTTTACTCCTGCTACATTCATAATCACTGCTGCCTGATAGATAAGCTGGCTTCTAAACTTGGGCTCAGGTCCAATCACAGAATAAAATACATCAGCTCCATATTTTTCCAGAGGAATTCTCAAATAGGGAAGTTCTTCTCTGGCTTCTTCTTCCTGCCATTGTACGCTATCTATCCATTCATCTTCCTTAACCCACATTTGATTCATGGTAGCTGCATGACTGTGGGCTGTATCTTGAATATACTGGGGAGTGACTCCAATGAGATGGCAGAATCTTCTCACCATAGCCATTTGATAGGCGATATCAATGCCAAAAGGACAATACATAGAGCAACGCCTGCACAAATTACATTCAGTATAGGCTATCTGGGCAATTAGGGCCAAGTCCTGATTATTGATGTTTTCGCCTTCTTTTAAGAGCTTCCAGATGGTATTTTGAACTTTGGCAATGGGCATATAGGAAGGGTCTTTATGGGACATGTAAAAATGACAGGCCTCTGCACAAAGACCACAGTGAATGCAAGTAGAAGTGTATAATTTTAATCTGGTTTCAGCCTTTTTGGTAAAAAGCAGGTCTATGGCTTTTTTTATTTTTCCCCTGTCAATCCTTTTTATGCCTTCTCTTAATCCTATATCTTGGGCTAACTCTCTTTTCATGGCTTTCCTCTTTACCAGTCTTTGGCGTGTCTGATGGCCCCAAATTCAGAGCCAGTATAACTTCTGGAAAATAACCCTAAAAACATGTGCATAATCCGAGTAAAGGGAAGAATAAGCAGGAGTAATTCTGCACTTAAGACATGTAAAAATAAAAGAAAATCTCCCCCTATTCCTCTTACAGCCAAAATCCAGTTAAAAAGGGTATAAGTACCAGTAAAAGTAAGCCAAAGTCCTTGCTGGAAGAAACATAACGGGCAGGAGGGTAAATTATTCTTCTTAAGAGCAGAAATATACCGCTAACTAAAGCCAGAAAGGTAAGTACATCTGAGAGTATATCCGGAAGCATGGGCGGTTCAAAGGGAAGGTCTATATATTCTTCTAAAATAAAAATATGGCCTGAATAGAAAATAGGAACCAGAATAATACAGATGTGAAATAGATAGGAAACAAAAAAGGTAATGGGATTTAAACGCATATTCCTGGCCTTGAAGGGAATTGTCCAGTTGATAAGAGAACGAAGGGCATATTTAAGGTTAAAAAATTTAAGCACAATAGGATCATTTTGCAAGGAGTGAAGAGTGAAGTAGGCTAATCTAAAAATAATAGCTATACAAAAAAAGCTAAAAACATAAAAAAAGGCCTTTTCTACTAAAAAGGTGTAAATGGAATAAAACATTTATCCCTCCACTGGAATTACTGCTCGTAAGTATTGGTTTTCAGTAATGCCTCTTAAAAGTATCTTTTGCTATCCGGGCTGAATACAGGCATCCAGAGTTGGTCAAAGCTGTGAGGTAAGACTTTGCCATCAATGGCATAGGTATAGGCGCCGTTTTTTTCCACTTTCACGGCCAGATGTTTGCTATCAGGGCTGAAAACTGGTTCAAAGACCATATCAAAGCTTTCATTCCAGACTTGGTCGTCCACTAATACAAACCACTTGTCTTTATTTTTCCCGGCAGCAGCAATTCTCTGACCATCTGGCTAAAGGTAATGTCGTAAACCAGGGTTTCAAAGTGGGTTTTCCAGGTAGAGCCATTGATGCATACAGTCCATTTGCCTAAATCTGTGGCCACAATAGCTGCCCAGGAATCTCCCAAGGGTGAGAAGATAAAATTCCACATCTGGTAAAACCGGGGAGTGAGAATAATTTCTCCGTCCTGGGCTAAACCCCATTTTTTGCCTATTCTCACCGGCGCCATACAGGACCTGGTAGCCGGGTTAAAGGCAGGTCGCCACACACTGGAAAACTCTTTGTCCCAGACCTTCCCATCTACCACAATGGTGTAGGTGTAAAGAGATGTCCTGCACTGGGCACAGATGTGTTTGCCCTGGTGGTCAAAAATAGGAGTCCAGATATTTACCAGTTTGGTGTCCCAGGTCTGTCCATCAATGGCTACGCTAAATACACCTTCCTGGTACTTAAAGATATCTCCCTGACTTAAGTTTTGGGTCTGAACCACGGCTGCACTGTGATTGCCTTTGGGGCTTAAGGTAAAGTGGTTGGCATTGGGATATAGGGTAGGCCAGAGAACATCATTTACAGCCATGCCGTATTGTTGTTCATTTTGAATGGCTACTCCTATTTGACTTCCATCTGTAGAGAATTGCAGTTCCCAGGCAAAGTCAAAACTGTTTTCCCAGGGCACTTGCTCTGTAACTACTGTCCAGCGACCTTCATCTGTGAGCGCCAGTACAGATAATCTGCCATCTGGTCCATATTTTAAGCTCCAGAGTTTATCATAGGCTTCTTCCCAGTGAGTTTTATTTTGACAAACACTAAATTTATTTTCTCCTTCATTGATAATAAAAGCAATCTTTTCTCCATCAGGACTTACTTTGGGTTCTTCTCGCCAGATATAACGCAGAGGACAGTCCAGAAGTTCTACAATAACCCTGCTTTCTATCTCCCAGTCCCAATCCTTTTTTTCTACCATACCAGACTCCTTTAGCTCTTTAACCCTTTAGCCCTAGACTGGATTCTAGGCTTTTTAAATCTAAACAACTCTGGACCAATTTACAGGCCTGACTGAGTTTTATGGGTTCTCTTAGTTTAGAACGGAAAAGGATTGTTTCCACTTTTCTAGCTACAGTAAATTTGCTTGTTCTTCTAAAATCATATCCAGAAGACCTGAGTTTGTTTCCTGGAACACAAATCGCTTAAATCCTGGGATAAAAATTTCAAATTGCATAACACGCCTCCTAGATTTTTACCTTCTTATCTTCCTGATTTTTTTGACGCGTAAGCCTTGAGTACTATTATTCTATTTCTTGACGCTGATAAATTTTCCCTGTTATCTAACACTTAGCCCTTATCATATAATGATTACCCTCTGTTTTTTGGGAAAAATAAAAAAGAAAAATAAGAAGAAATTGTAGGTAAAGTCCAATGAGTAAACTGGAAAGGATTTATTATTTTCACAAGCAGATAAAAGCGGGGCTTTTTCCAAATGCTACAGACCTGGCAGCTAAGTTTGAAGTCTCAAAAATTACTGCCCGCCGGGACATTGAATATTTGCGCGATAGACTACTCGCTCCTTTAGATTTCAATCGTAATCAAAATGGTTATTTTTATAAAGAAGAGTTTTCTTTGCCCTTTGAAAATAGCCCTCAGATTATTTTTTCCTGGCTATGGTACTTAGGCTTGCAGAAGAATCAGGACTATCAGGTCTAAAAGAAATTGAAATCTTAAAACAAGAACTGGCAAAACTCTTATCTAACTGATTATAAGAAGATTCTTGATTGCCTCTGGTGTGAAAGAATAGAAGTACAAAATGTAGAGCCGGAAATTCTGAAAACCATTATTGAGGCTTTTCACCTCCAGCGACAGTTACAAATTGATTACAACAAGCCAGACGGACAATCATCTACCCGCACTATTGATCCTATACGCCTTATTAATTATCAAAGCAGCTGGTATATACTTGCTTACTGCCATTTAAGGCAAGAACTCCGCACATTCCTTGTAGCGCGTATTCAAAAAGCAAAGTTGCTGGGCAGTAGAAGCAAATCAGCAAAAGAACTGGGCGTTGATCCTGAAAAAATTCTAGATTCACCTTTTGGAATTTTTAAGGGAGAACAGATCGCACAGGTGAAAATTTTGTTTAAAGGCAAGGCAGCAAATATAATCAAAAAACAAAAATGGCATAGAGATCAAATTCTTGAAACAACTGAAAATGGCGTAATTTTAACTCTTCCTGTTGCTGATTTTACAGAGATAAAAATGAAGGTTCTACAATTTGGGGCAAATGCCAAAGTTCTTGAACCAGTTTCATTAAAACAAGACCTGGCAGAGGAGATCGCAAAAATGTATGAGGAAAATAAAAGATAAAATTTTATTTACCCACTATATCAGGAAAAATTCCACCTGATACTGCTAGCTATCCATAAGGTAGTTATCCAATTTTTACTAAGGAAACTCTAAATTCTAGAGTCTATTTGCTTGAAAAATAAATACCCCAATAAAAAAAGTAAACCAACCCAAAGAACAGCTGGCCTTTGGCTCTTAAAGATATAAGAAACCAGCCCAAATCCTAAGGGGCCTAAAATGGCAGAAGATTTACCCACCAAACCATAAAAACCAAAATAACTTCCCTCCTGCCCTGAGGGAATGAGAGCACTAAAAAAAGCCCTTGAGCCTGCCTGGATACTTCCTAAACCCAGACCAGCCAAAGTAGCCACAACCCAAAAAAGTGTTTTGGCATAAGTAAAAAAAGTAAGTAAGGAAATACAAAACCAAAATAAAATCAAAAAACTTATTATTTTTTTTAAATTAAACTTATCAAAGGGTTTGGCCAAAATAAAACAGCCTAATAAAGAAGTAAATTGCACCAGCAAATAAAGATATACCAGTTCTTTAAAATTAAATCCTAAGGTCTTATAGGCAAAAAGACTGGAAAAAATAATAACTGTATTTACTCCATCTAAATAAAAAAAATAAGATAAAAAGAAAAATCTTAAATTTTTATTTTTAAAAACTTCTTTTAAGGTAAAAAAAGTCTTTTTATAGGCTTTTTTAATAAATTAACCTCAAATTACCCTTTATATCAGCTGGAAAAGAAAATAAAAGTGGTAAAGAAAATAATATCCAAAATAAACTTACTGTTAGCCAGATAAAAGAAAACTGTTTTTGGTTTAAAAAATATAAAGCTATAATTAAACTGAAAATAGAACCAAGATATCCCAGTCCAAAACCCCAGGCAGATACTCTTCCCCAATAAGAAACTGGAATTACTTCTGGTAAATAGGCATTATAGATGACCAGACTGGTTTCCAGAGAAAAATTAGCCAAAACTACTAACCAAAAGCCCAAATAAATATCCAGAGGCTTTAGAAAAGCAAAACCACTTACACTCAAACTGCCCAGGAAAACAAGTGCAAAAATAGTTTTCTTTTTATATCCAGTTATATCCCTACTACTTCCCAAAAAAGGAGACATCAGGGCAGCCAAAAACATACTAAGGGAAATAGCCCTTCCCCAGAGCAAATCTCCCAAACTCTTTTCTCCCACAATATAGGTAGAATAGTAAACAGGAAAAATAACTGCCCCAATAACTGCAGAATAGCTGGAATTGGCAAAATCAAAAAGAGCCCAGCTCCAGATTAATTTCCTGGTATTAGAATTTAACAAGGATATTTTACTTACTCTCTTTATTTGGTGTTTGTTCACTTTGAGCTTTCAGGCGTTTTTCTATTAGAAATTTAGGCGGCATTAAAACTTGAATGGGTTGTTTTACACCATAGGTCTTGTCTAAAAAACGAATCTTTTCAGCAATACTTTTACTAACCTCATGGCCTTTTTTTAGTAAGACCATGCCATTTAAACTATACACATCTTCCATTACTACCATATAAGGTATAATTTCATCTACTTTCACTTTTTTAAGCCTGTATTCATCATCTACACTCAATACTTCTAAAAAGGCCTTAAATACTTTCGGGTCATATCTTTCTTTATGTTCTAAAATCTTTTTTAAAGCATTTATTTTATTCTTTTCTCTTAAAAAGTGTAAATCAAAGTCTAAAGCAAAGCGTAAAATTCTAGCACCCAAGGGAATTTGGTTGCCTTTTACTGAATCTATAGGAAAGCCACTTCCATCATAGTTTTTTTGTTGATAGGCAATAATATTGGCTATTTCTTCCATCTTGGGAATTTTGCGCAAAAGGTCAGAAGCAATAAAAGGATGTTGCATATAAAGTTGATATTCCTCTCCTTCCAATCTTTCGCCAGTTTTGACCTTTTGAATTACTTCTGGAGGCAAAATAAGGCAGCCAAGCTGAGAAAGTAAAGCTGCTGTTTCATACTTCCAGATATCCATTTCTCCCAGAATAATAGCAGTATCCCGCACATACCTTTTAATCCTTAAAGCCCTGCCCAGGGCTTCTTCATTGGTGATACTTAATATTTCTACTAAAACATCAATAGTACTTTTTAAGGTTTTTTCCAATAATTCTTTCTCACCTTGTTGCAGTAAATAATATTGTAAAGCATCGAGTAAGGATTTTTCCAGGTCTTTAGGTTGTACAGGCTTAACCAAAAAACGAAACACTTCTCCACTATTTATAGCTGAAATTGCGTCCTGAAGGTCTCCATGCCCAGTTAGCATTATCCTTACGGTTTGAGGAAAAAGTGTTTTTACCCTAGATAAAAATTCCAGACCATCCATCTGAGGCATTTTTAAATCTGAAACTACTACGGCAAAAGGACCTTTTTCATTGAGCATTTTTAGGCCTTGCATTCCACTGGCAGCAGTTTCTACTAAAAATTTTTTTCTTAAGGTTCTTCTAAATCCATCTAATATTTTTACATCATCATCAACAAAAAGAATCTTTTCCATAATGTCTCCCTTATAAATTTTCCAATAAGTTCTGGCTATCCATAAATTCAGCCAAATGGATTAAAAATACTTCTTGTATCTTATCTAAAGCCTGTAAAGGTTTATGATGATAAAAAACCATGGTCACTATGTCTTCAGAAATACCCCAAAGATTTAAAAGATAAGCTCCAATTTCTGCATGAGTAAGGTTAAAAACTTTTTTTTCAGCCTGCTCCAGTTCCTGTCCTTCTGCTATTAGCCTGGCTACTTCCTGATATTGCGAAGGAAAGTTTTGAGCCAAAATCACAATACCACAATCATGTATCAAACCAGCTAAAAAAAGCTCATCTCCCCTTTCTGGTTCCAGGCCTTCCTTTATCCCCAGTTTTTTTAAAGTCTGGGCAATCTTTAGGGAATGACCACTTAAGTATTCTAAAGAAAAGTTGGGAAGAGTGATTTTATTGCCTTCTTCTAAAACACTTATCCCCAGCACCAGGGATTTAATGGTATTTATGCCCAGAAAAACAATAGCTTCTTCTATCCTGGTAATTTTTCTGGCCAGGCTAAAAAAGGCAGAGTTTACCAGTTGTAAGATTTTAGTAGTAAGTCCCATATCCTGAATAATTATTTCAGCTAGTTCTTGCGGAGAAACATTTTTTTTAGCCAGAGCCTGGTTTAACTGTTGATAAATTTTGGGCAAAGTGGGTAAAGTGGTTATTTTCCCCAGGAGTTGTAAAATTCTTTTATCTTCAAAGAGATTTCTTAAACTAAGGCCTCTTTGAATAACCTCTTTTAACTTTTTTGCCTCTACTGGCTTACTTAAAAATTGATGGGCTATCCCTAAGGTTTGCAACAATAAATCTGTTTCCAAATATCCAGAAAGAACTATGCGTAAGGCCTGGGCTGATATTTATAAGCTGCCTTTAATAACTCCAAACCATCAGCTAGGTCAGGTTTTACTTCTGTAACCACCACCTCAAAGTTGTCCTTTGTGAGCAAAGTTAAAGCCCTGGAAAAATCAGATTCAAAGACCAGGATAAATTCCTTGCGCAAAGGAAAAAGTGTGCGTTTAAGACCTTCTAAAACCCTTTTCTCTTCGTCCACAAAAAGAATTTTTTTACTCATTTTCTCCATCCACTGGCAATTCAATAATAAAAGTAGTCCCTTTTCCTACCTCGCTTTCTACAGCAATAAACCCCTTATGTTTGTTCACAATTATGGAATGGGCCAGGCTAAGCCCCTGGCCTGTACCCTTTCCCACGGCTTTAGTGGTAAAAAAGGGTTCAAAAATCTTTTCCCTTAACTCTTCTGGAATGCCTGTTCCTGTATCCTCAATGTATATTTTCACTTTATTGCCAAAGGACCTGGTAGTAATAATGATTTTACCTTTTTCACCCTTTTTACCTTTTTCTCCTATTTTTTCCTTTATAGCATCAGCTGCATTTACAATCATATTTAGTAGAACCTGATTAATTTCAGAAGGATAACACTTTACTAAAGGTAAATTGGGATCCAGATTTAACTCCAGGTCAGCAACATATTTCCAGCTATTTCTGGTAACCACTTTAGCGTTTTCAATGGCCTTGTTTAAATCAGTATAAACCTTTTCTCTGGTTCCAGGATGAGCAAACTGTTTCATGGACTGCACAATCTCTGTTATTCTTTTTATACCATCCAGGGCCTGCTCTATAGCCAAAGGAAATTCTTGCAAATAAAATTCCACATCTTCTTCTTCAATTTTAGAAAGCAGGGCTTTTAATTTTAGATTAGGTATTGTTTTTAGAGTGGATATAATTTCTGAATATAGAGATTTAAGCTGTGGAAAATTTTCCTGTAAAAAATAAAGATTATCACTTACATATTGAGCCGGAGTATTTATTTCATGCGCTATTCCTGTAGCCAACTGCCCTATAGCTTCTAGTTTTTGGGCCTGGGCCAATTGACCCTGCATAATTTTAAATTCAGTAATATCCTGGGCAATAATTAAAAGCATTTCTTCTTCTGTTGCTTCACTTGTCCGCAAATCTATCATTCTAACATCCAAAAACCCCACTCTTCCATCAGAACGCTTATATCTGAGCTCCTTTTGCTCTACTCCTAAACTTATCTTTAAATCTAAAATTTCTTTAAATTCTATCTTGTGTTTGATTTCTTCAAGCTTTTTGTTCAGGACATCTGCTTTTCTAAGACCCAGAAAAATTTCAGCCATAGGATTCCATTCTACAATTTTATCTTCTAAATCAATGTCAATTAAAATAAAAGGTAAACTATCAAACAAAGTTTGTATTTTTTATTTGTTTGAACCAGTTTATCTTCTATTAACTTTAAATCAGTTATATCTGTTATTGATTCTAAGACATATTTTTTATTTTCTATTTTAATAACATTTACTTTTTTATATAAATAAATATCTTTACCTTCTTTATTTTTAGTTACCAGATTGTAATTCAATTCTTTAGTATTTCCAGAAGGACAGAGGGAATAATCTCCTGCGCAAAGATATTGAAAACATTCTTTACCAACTATTTGCTCTTTGGATAAAGATAAAATTTCTTCCAATTCTGGATTTATCTCTATAATTTTTCTACTTTCAAAATCAACAATAGCCAGTCCAGTTTGAATATTACTTAGAATTGCTCTATACCATTCTTCCTGGGATTTTAACTTCTGGTTAAAGCGATAAATCAGGCTATTGTTTTGAAAAATGATTAATTTATATTCTTCAGATATAGGTACGACAGTTATTTTAAATATCTTATCTGGATAATTATTAAACACCAATTCATTTAAAAATATCTTATTGCTAATTTTACTTTTTAAAATAGCTTCCAGCTCTTTGCTCTTTAACAAAGAAAATAAGTTTTTGCCTAAAATATCTTCTTTTTTAAATCCAAAAAAAGACCTAAATTTACTATTTCCTCTTTTAATATTAAAATTGTTATCTACAATAATTAATCCATCATTGATATTTTTAAATATAACTTTTAATTCTTGTAATGTATTTTCAAGCTTACTTTTCTCTTCTTTTTCCTGGGCATAAAGTTTAGCCAGGTCTTTAGCATATTTATCCAGCAATTGCTGTTCTAAAATTTTATCAGTAGAAGACATTTTATTCTCCAGCTAATTCATTTAAAAAATCTTCCATGGTTTGAATAAGGCTTAAGGGACTAAAGGGTTTGGGTAAATAAGCATCAGCTCCTACCTTATAACACTTTTCTTTTCTTGCTCTGGAATAGCTCCACTTAAAATAAGAATTTTGCTTTTTGAAGCTTTACTTTTGATTTCTTTAACCACCTCTAACCCTGAGACAGAATCTGCCAGATTCACATCCACAATCAAAACCTCTGGCTTTTCTCTGGTATATATTTCCAGAGCTTCCTTTCCCTTATCTGTTTCCAAAAAGATAAAGTTATTAAAGGATAAGGTTTCTTTAATCAAATTGCGTATGTGCTCATCATCTTCCACTAAAAGTATTTTAACCATTTACTTCCCCCCTAAGAGTAACAATATATTTTTTTCCAGTTCTTCTAACTTAATGGGTTTTTGTAAAAATAAAGCCTGTAGTTCTTTGGCTTCTTGTTCATCCAGTAAATCAGTATAACCAGTAAGAAAAATAATGGGTAATTGAGGCTTTATCCCTCTAAGCTTTAGAGCCAGTTCCTTACCGTTTATCCCTGGCATGCTTAAATCTAAAATAGCCAGATCTATCTGGTCATAATTTTTTCAAAAAATCAAGAGCTTCCTGGGATATTGAAATGGATTAACAGTTAAGCCCAGTTCTTGCAGAGAATAAGTGGTTACTTCCAAAACCTCTTTAATATCATCTACCAGCAAAACATTTAATCCGGGCAATTCCTTGGGAAGTTTTTTAAAAGAAGTCTGCTCCTCTGTTTTAATCCCAGTGCCAACTTCTTCAAAAACAGGTAGATAAATTTTAAAAATAGCTCCTCCTTCTTTTTTGTTATTGGCCCAAAAATATCCTCCAATACCTTTCACAATACTGACTACAATGGCCAAGCCCATGCCTGTTCCCTGTTTTTTGGTCGTAAAAAAAGGCTCAAAAATATGAGGAAGGTATTCTGAAGGTATGCCTGGCCCATTATCTTCCACTACCAAACAGACATAGTTTCCAGAAGGCAGATAAAAATCTTCTTCTCTAAGGCCCTGTTCTGCTTTTACATCCACAAGAGAAACTTCTATAATACCTCCTGTTTTTTGAAGGGCCTGATAGGCGTTGGTAACCAGGTTTAACAAAATTTGCTGCAGTTCTGTAGGATTGGTACGCACCAGAGCCTGGCTACTTATACTTTCCCTTAAGTCTATAATGGAAGGAAGAGTATCACGCAGTAATTTCAACTGTTCTTTTATTACCGGACTTACTTCTAAAGGATATCTATCTTCACCCATTTTTTGACGACTAAAGGTAAGAAGTTGTTGAATTAACTTTTTGCTTCTATCTCCTGTGGTTAAAATATTTTCCAGGTATTTTTTTACCCTACTACTATCCTGAAGATGCTTTAACCCCAGTTCAGCAAATCCCAAAATAATAGTTAAAATATTGTTAAAATCATGAGCTATGCCACCCGCAAGTAGTCCCAAAGATTCCATCTTTTGAGCCTGCCCCAACATATTTTGCAAAGCCTTAAATTCAGAAATATCCCTAATCAAAATAAGCAGGTATTCACTTCCTTCCCAAAATACTTTTTTTTACAGATAAAAGGCCAGTAAATACTCTACCTTTGTAGCTTCGCATAAGCATTTCATAATTGTTTATTTCCTGATCTTGATTTATTTTTTCCAGAATAAAGTCTCTATCTCTAAAATCATAAAAAAACTTTTTCTATCTATTCTTTTGATTTAAAACTTCTAAATATCCAACTTCAAATTTTAAAGGAAAAATATATATTTTTTAATTTCTACATTTAATATATCTTTTAAAAAGTCTATTTCAGGAATTAAATTTGTAAGAGTAAATTCAAGAAAATTATTGTCTTGAAAATATTTTTCTATAGGACATCCATTTTTTTCCAATTTTTCCTTGTTTTCCTTAAACCACAAACCAAGTTTGTGTTCTGTTTCCTTATCCGAACACACATAAAAAAAAGATTTTTCTGCAACTAATATTAGAGATACAAGTTTGTATTCTGGCCTTTTCCCTATTTCCTGGCACAACTTCGCACAGGCTTTATCCAGACTATTTTCCTGAAAAATAATTTTATGGGCTTTAAGAAAAAAAGTTAGATTTTCGTTTAATTCCTTAAAATCAACAATCTGCATTTAAACTGCTCCTCAATTTCAAAGTTTTCGCACTATTCTGGCCGTTTTTTGGGGAAAAAAGTCAAGGATTTTGCTTTATTTTAAGAAGGTTAGAAGGAAAAACTTGCTTTTTGTTTTTACTTTCGTTTACTTAAAGGTAAAACTTTTTAAAATTTTAGTTTTTTAGAATCCAAAGAATTAATCTGGCCGATAACAGAAAAAAAACAGCCACTGACGAAAAAACTTTTAATAAGACTAAAAAAAAACTTTTAAAGGAGGCTTTTATGTATGTTGGCTTAAAAATGATTACCCAATTTCCCACCCTTTCTCCTCAGGATTTAGTGGTTGATGCAGACAAGATTATGGAAGAAAATAAACTGTGGATGCTTTTAATTACTGATGAGAAAGGAAAACTTCTGGGATATTTGCGCAAGGAAGATGTGCGTCAGGCCCTTCCTTCTCTAGCTACTTCTTTGAGTAAACATGAAATTAACTACATTCTGGCCAAATTAACTGTAGAAAAGCTGATTCGCAAAGACATTGTAAGTGTACACCCTTCTACAGAAATAGAAGTTGCAGCTCAAATAATGTACGAAAAGGACTTACCAGGATTGGCAGTGGTTAATAGAAAAAATAAACTCATAGGTTATATAAATAGGTCAGTTATGCTAGAAGTGTTAGTAGAAGAAATGGGACTTAGACAGGGAGGAGCCAGAATTACTTTTGAAGTAGAAGATAGGACTGGAGTAATTGCTGAAGTTTCCTCTTTTATTGCAGAGCTTGGCTTTAGTATAATATCTACAGGTACTTTTTTCCATCAAAATAAAAGAATTGTTGTCTTAAGAGTACAAACAGATGACCCAACTCCAATAGTTAAAGAGCTTATTAACCGTAACTACACCATTATAGGACCAGAGGATTTTGCAGATCAATGGGAAAATTAATCTTAGAAGTAGATAAGGTTACTCTTACTTTTAAAGGTATTGCCGCCTTAGTTAGTGTCAGTTTTAACATTCCTGCTGGAAAAATAGTCTCTCTCATTGGCCCCAATGGAGCAGGCAAAACCAGTATGCTTAATTGTATCAGTGGTAGGTACACACCTGATCGGGGAAGTATTCGTTTCCTGGGAGAAAACATTTTGCACTTGCCTCCCTACAAACGAGCCAGGCTGGGTATTGCCAGGACCTTTCAAAACATTGCCCTTTTTAAGGGCTTAAGCGTACTGGATAATCTCATGGTGGGACGACACAGCCATCTCCAGTATGGCTTGTTTTCCTCTTTTTTCTATTTTGGCAAGACCAAAAGAGAAGAAGAAACACATCGCTTGCGCGTGGAAGAAATTATAGATTTTCTCAATCTCTCTCCTTACCGACACAAAATTGTAGGCTCTCTTCCCTATGGCGTGCAAAAGCGAGTGGAATTGGGAAGGGCTTTGGCCCTGGAACCTAAACTATTACTTTTAGATGAACCATGGCCGGGATGAACCTGGAAGAGACCGAAGACATGGCCAGATATATCCTGGACATCAATGAAGACTGGAAAACAAGTATTTTGTTGGTAGAGCACGACATGGGAGTGGTAATGGATATTTCTGATGAAGTTGTGGTTCTGGACTTTGGGCAGGTATTAGCCACTGGCACGCCTGAAGAAATTCAAAAAAATCCCCAAGTTATTGCTGCTTACCTGGGACAAGAAGATAGTTTATTTTTAGGACGCTAAGTTATGGAAAAGAAAAAACCTTACGCCACCACTCTACCTCATTTGCTCTGGCAAAATAAGGAAAAATGGCCTAAAAAAACAGCCTGCGGGAAAAATATCTGGGCATCTGGCAAAAGTTTTCCTGGCTAGACTTTTACGAACACACTGCAGCTTTTGCTGGAGGATTAAAAAAAACTGGGCCTGGGCCGAAAAGATATCCTCATTTTAATCGGAGATAACAGGCCAGAATGGCTCTTTGCAGAGCTGGCAATCCAGGCTTTAGGGGGAATTGCTTTAGGTCTTTACCAAGATGCTCCAGCTTCAGAAATAGATTATGTATTTGAACTTACAGAAGCCAAAATAGTTGTGGCTGAAGACCAGGAACAGGTGGATAAAATACTCACCCTAAGAGAAAAGCTTCCCCACCTCAAGTACATCGTCTATCACGACCCAAAGGTCTCAGTAATTATCGAGTCCCAGGGCTTATGGATTTCAGGGATGTGGAAAAACTGGGCAAAGAGGAAAAGCAGAATTTTCCTCATTGGCTAAAGTCTTTAAACCCTGAAGATACCTGTCTTATTGCTACTACTTCGGGTACCACAGGCAAACCCAAGCTGGCCATGCTTTCGCACCAAAATCTTCTGTCCATGGCCTGGAACCTGGGGTTGGTAGACCCCAAGTATCCCAGTGATGAATTTGTCTCTTTTTTGCCTCTGGCCTGGATGGGTGAACAGATGATGTCTGTGGCCTCTGCCCTTTTATTTGGTTTTTGCGTTAATTTTCCAGAAGAGCCAGATACAGTGCAGGAAAACATTCGGGAAATAGGACCTCATTTAATCTTTTCTCCTCCTAGAGTATGGGAAAATCTGGCAGCCAGAGTCCAGGTCAAGATTATGGAAACCACTCCTGTTAAAAGGTTTCTCTACAACCTTTTTTATCCCCTGGGCTTAAAATATGCGAATAAGGTCTTAAACCAGGAAAAGGTTTCCTGGTGGATTAAATTTCAATACTTTTTAGCCAATGTATTTTTATTTCGAGCTGTAAGAGATAGGTTGGGCTTTTCCAGAATTCGCTCTGCCTCTACTGGAGGAGCTGCCCTAGGACCTGATACTTTTCGTTTTTTTCATGCCCTGGGAGTAAATTTAAAACAAATTTACGGCCAGACTGAAATAGCTGGCATTTCCTGTATTCACCGAGATGGGGAAATAGACTTTGATACCGTGGGCAAACCTATTCCAGAAACTGAAATAAAAATCTCAGAACAAGGAGAAATTCTATCCAAAAGCCCTGCGGTTTTTCAGGGCTACTTTAAAAATCCCCAGGCTACAGAAGAAACCATTGTCCAGGGCTGGCTTAAGTCTGGAGATGCAGGTTATTTTAAAGAGAATGGACAGTTGGTTGTAATTGACCGTTTAAAAGATGTTATGCACTTAAAAGATGGTACCAAGTTTTCTCCTCAATTTCTGGAAAACAAACTCAAATTTTCTCCTTATATCAAAGAGGCAATGGTAGTGGGAGAAAACAGAGATTATATTGTAGCTATTGTCTGTATAGACCAGGATATTGTGGGTAGATGGGCAGAACAAAACCTGCTTACCTATACCACCTATCAAGACCTGGCCAGTAAAGAAGAAGTATATGCCCTTATTCAACAAGAAATAAAAGATATAAATACAACTTTGCCTGAAAAAAACAAAATAAAATATTTTGCTATTTTGTTTAAGGAACTGGATGCAGATGATGGAGAGCTTACCCGTACCAGAAAAATACGCCGTAAATTTGTACAGGAAAGGTATCAAGATTTAATAGAAGCCATGTATGCAGAAGAAAAGGAAGTAAACTTAAAAACAGAAATCATTTATCAAGATGGGCGTAAAAAAATACTAACTGGAAAAATAAAAATTCAAGGGACCAATTAACATGGAATACTATCTTCAACTGATTATAAACGGCTTGGTAGTGGGAAGTATTTATTCCCTGGTGGCTTTGGGCTTTGTAATTATTTACAAGGCCACCAAGGTGGTCAACTTTGCTCAGGGCGAGTTAGTTATGGTAGGGGCCTATGTCTGCTTTGCCCTTACAGTTCAGGCAGGTCTACCCTTTTTAGCCTCCTTTGTCCTGACCCTGCTCTTTTCCCTTATCCTAGGGCTAAGCATTGAGCGTTTGATTCTAAGGCCACTTATTGGCGAACCCATAATTAGTGTAATTATGGTTACCATTGGGCTTTCCTCTGTTTTAAAGGCCCTGGTACAGCTTATCTGGGGCACTCAAATAAAAGTCTATCCTCAGGTTTTACCCCATGAACCCATTTTTCTCTTAGGGCTTCCCATTTCCCCTGTGTACATAGCAGCTTTTATTTTAGCTGTAATTTTGTTTACCATCTTTTCCCTCTTCTTTAAATACTCTTCCATAGGGATTGCCATGCGAGCCACTGCTTTTGACCAGCAGGCAGCCCAGTCCATGGGTATTGGCATCAAAAACATCTTTGCCCTTTCCTGGTGTATTGCCTGTGTGGTTTCCTCTATTGGAGGAGTAATTTTGGGCAATATTAATGGCATAAATTCTCAATTGGGAGCCATGGGGTTAAAGGTATTTCCAGCAGTTATCTTGGGGGGATTAGACAGTTTATTGGGCGCAGCCCTGGGCGGCCTTATCATTGGAGTGCTGGAAAACTTATGTGATGGACTGGCTAAGGAACTTTTCAATCTAGGGGGCTTTAAGGAAGTAGCTGCCTTTATCATTTTGGTATTTATTTTAATGCTTAAACCCTATGGCCTTTTTGGCAGTCACGAGGTGGAAAGGATATGAAGGCAGATAAGTGCGGTCTTTTTTTTGAAAGCTATGGCCAGGAAAATCAAATTTTTCCCAGTCCTGTTCAGAAAACCTGTTTAGGAGCATTTTTACTTTTTCTTTTAATTGTTCCTTTTATTTTAGATAGTTACTACTTATCACTCTTTAACCTCATCTTTATTGCTGTAATTGGAGCAGTATCTCTCAATCTCATTACTGGCATCTGTGGCCAAATCTCTTTAGGCCATGGCGCCTTTATGGGAGTTGGGGCCTATGCCACAGGTTATTTTATGAATCTGGGAATTAACTTCTTTGAGGCTTTATTGCTGGGAGGCTGGTAGCTTCTTTAGTAGGTATTGTTTTTGGCCTGCCTTCTTTGCGTTTAAAAGGCATTTATCTGGCCATTGCCACTTTGGCTGCCCAGCTGATTTTAGAATATGTATTTTTGCACTGGGACAGCGTAACTGGTGGCTCCAATGGCCTGGCTTTAGATGCTCCAGCTATCTTTAACTTTTACTTTGATAATGATTTAAAAATGTTTTATTTACTTTTCTTTTTGCCCTTATTTCCACTTTGGCCATAAGTAATCTAATGCGCAGTAAATATGGACGGGCCTTTGTGTCCATAAGAGATTTTTACTTATCTGCAGAAGTAATTGGTATAAATCTATTTCAATACAAACTTTACGCCTTTGGAATAAGTTCTTTTTTTGCAGGTATTGCTGGAGGGCTTGCTGCTGTTTATGCCATGTACATTACTCCAGAACAATTTGGCATTCACCTTTCCATTTCCTACCTGGCAATGATTATAATTGGCGGTATGGGTAAAATAATTGGCAGTGTATTTGGTGCAGTATTTATCACTCTACTGCCTGAATTTCTTTCTATAGTTTCTCAACATTTAAGTGCTTTTTTCCCGGATATAAGCACCTATCTCCTGGGTCTAAAAGAAGGAATTTTTGGTTTAATCTTAATCTTATTTCTTATTTTTGAGCCAGAAGGACTGGCTCACCGCTGGCATTTAATTAAGGCTTATTTTAAATTATATCCCTTTGCTCATTAAAAAGGGATAACTTATTTAAGGGGAGGGTTTATGCGTAAGATTTGGTTGAGTTTTTTAATGGTTTTACTCTTTGTCTCTTTGGCTACAGCCAAGGAGATAAAAATTGGAGTGCTTTCTGACTTAAGTGGTCCTACCTCAGCAGTAGGCAGACCTTATGCAAAAGGAATTTTGGACTGTGTGAAGTATTTAAACTCTCAAGGGGGCATAGCTGGATACAAGATCAAAGCCATTCAAGTAGATTATGCCTACAACGCCCAGCAAGCCATTAGTGCTTATAAGCGTTTTGTAAACAAAGAAAAGATTGTAGCCCTTCAGGGCTGGGGAACTCAAGATACAGAGGCTTTAACTCGTTTTGTAGCTAAAGACAAAATACCTACCTTTTCTGCTTCTTATTCTGCCCATTTAACAGATCCCAAAAAAGCACCTTATAACTTCTTTATTGCAGCTGATTATTCTACTCAAATTCGAGCAGCCTTAAAGTTCTTCAAAGAAAACTGGAAAGAACCTAGAGCGCCTAGACTGGCCTTTATTTATCCAGATCACCCCTATGGTCTTGCCCCCATTCCTGCTGCTAAAGAATACGCCCAGGAAATAGGTTATGAAATCGTGGGAGAAGAAAATGTAAGTCTTAAGGCCATTGATGCAACTACCCAATTACTTAGTTTAAAAAAGAAAAATCCAGATTATGTCTGGATAGGGGGCACTACTCCTTCTACAGCTGTTATTTTAAAGGACGCTAAAAAATTAAACTTTTCTCCTGTATTCTTTGTAAACATCTGGGGTTCTGATGAAAACATCCTGAAGTTAGCTCCTGGAGCCTGTGAAGGAATTTATTCTTTACAAGCTGCAGCCATTTATGGACAACAGGTGCCAGGGATGAAAATTATTGAATCCCTTACCCAGGGCCAGGTCCAAATGACTCACTATATCAGAGGCTTTGCTTCCATGCTGGTAATGGCCAAGGGAATTGAACTGGCTGCTCAAAAGGGTCAAATAAGTGGTCCTGCTATTAAACAAGCTTTAGAGACTTTACGCAATTATGACCCCTTGGGACTTACTCCACCTATAAGTTATTTTCCTGATGACCATCGCCCCAACATGTCTGTATTTATTTATCAGATAAAAAATGGTAAGTTTAATTTTGTAAAACAAGTTGATCTGGAAAGAAAAAAAGAATGGCTGGGTAAATAGTTTATGGCTTATATCCTTGAATTAGCAAATGTAGAAGTAGTCTATGACAAGATAATTTTGGTGTTAAAGGGACTGTCTTTAAAAGTCAGGGAGGGCCAAATTACAGCCCTCCTTGGCGCCAATGGAGCAGGAAAATCCACCACTCTCAAGGCTATTTCTGGCTTGCTTTTAAGTGAAAATGGTGAGGTCACAGAAGGAAAGATTCTTTATCAAAACACCCCCATTCACAATGAACCTCCGGAAAAAATAGTACGCAAGGGCATTTTTCAGGTAATGGAAGGTAGAAGGGTATTTGAAGAATTGAGTGTGGAAGAAAACCTAAGGTGCGGAGCTTATACCAACCCCAAAAAATTCAAAGAAAACCTGGAAAAGGTCTATCATTATTTCCCCCGCTTAAAAGAAAGAAGAAAGCAATGGGCAGGATACCTTTCTGGGGGAGAACAACAAATGCTAGCCATTGGCAGGGCCCTTATGGCTGAGCCCAAACTTTTGCTTTTAGATGAGCCCTCTTTAGGGCTTGCTCCTCTTTTAGTAGAAGAAATTTTTAATATTATCACCCAAATCAATAGGGAAGAAAAGGCCTCTGTACTTTTAGTAGAGCAAAACGCCAGAGCTGCTCTAACTATTTCATCCTTTGGTTATATTCTGGAAAATGGACGCATTGTAATGGAAGGAGAAGCCCAAGAACTTTTAAATAATCCTGATGTACAGGAATTTTATCTGGGCATGGGACATGCAGGAGAAAAGAAAAGTTATAGAGAAGTAAAGCACTATCGCCGAAGAAAACGCTGGCTGTAAAGGAGTTTTTATGCCAGATGTATACAATCCCTGGGAAATTTTACCAAGAGAAGAATTAAGAAAAAAAAAGTTTCAAAAATTACTTAAAACAGTAAGACTAGCCTTTGAAAAGGTTAAAGAATTTCAAAATAGAGTAAATAAACTGGAAATTTCCACAGAAAAAGACTTTGAACAAATTCCCATTTTACCCAAAAAAAAGCTCATATCCTTACAGGAAAATAATTTTCAGGACTTATTAGCAGTTTCTATCCAAGATTTAGCCCATATTTACAGTTCTCCAGGCCCCCTATTTGACCCTGAAGGAAGGGAGAAGGATTATTGGGGCTGGACAGAGGCTTTTTATGCCATGGGTTTTAGGCCTGGAGATATAGTACAAAACACCTTTAGTTACCACCTGACTCCAGCAGGCTTGATGATGGAAGAGCCTTTAAGGACTTTGGGCTGCGCCATTATTCCAGCAGGACCAGGAAACACAGATCTTCAAATAGAACTGATGACCAAATTAAAGGCTACAGGCTTTGTGGGCATGGCCTCTTACTTAAAAACCATTGGAGAAAGGGCTCAGGCCAAAGGACTGGATCTGCATAAGGATTTTCACTTACGGGTAGCCTTTAGTGCAGCTGAAATTTTGACTCCCTCTTTACGCCAGACAGTGGAAAAAAGTTTTAACCTTACCCTAAGGCAAGGTTATGGCACAGCTGATGTAGGTTGTATTGCTTATGAGTGTGAATGTGGTCAGGGCATGCACCTTTCCACCAGGTGCTGGGTAGAAATCTGCGATCCCCAAAGCGGTGAAGTCCTCCCTCCTGGTATGATAGGAGAAGTGGTGGTCACGCCCTTTTCTTCAACCTATCCCTTGATTCGCTTAGGCACTGGAGATCTGGCCATTTTAGATGACAGTTATTGTGCCTGTGGCCGCACCAGTCCCAGGATAAAGGCCATTGTGGGCAGAGTGGATAACACAGTAAAAGTAAAGGGACAGTTTGTTTATGAACATCAGGTGCAAGAGGTTATAAGTAATTTTCCAGAGATAAAAAACTGGCAATTGGTCATAGAAAATCCCCAGGGTAAAGAAAAACTTACTCTGTATATTCAAGGACAAACCAATACAAAGGCCTTATTTTCCCAATTAAAAGAAAAGATAAAACTTTCTGTTTTTATTGAGGAATGCCCCGTGATTGAAGATAGTAAAAAAATCCTAGATAAGAGAATATGGGAAAAGTAAATTATATCCTGCAAACCAATCTTCAACATTGTTATAATCAAAAAGGAGAAATAATAGATTGCCAAAACACAGGACAGGATGCTGAATTTAAAATTGGATTAAGCCTGGAAAATAGATTTGCAAGTTATAAAGAAGAAGGAGTACTGGACAAGTTAACCAATTTAATATTTCCTCGAAAATTTAATTTTTTTGATTTTCCACAAACCTGGGCAGAAGCCTTCTCTTTAATCAATCAGTTAAATAAAGAAAATTTTTTAGGTAAAAATAACTGGCGCTTACCCAACCGTAGAGAGCTAAGAAGTATTTTTTCTCCAGGCCATAAAAAGCCTGCTTTACCCTCTCCTCATCCTTTTAAAAACACTACCTTAGGCTGGTACTGGACTTCCACAACTGTAGCCAGTGATAACAATTATGCCTGGGCTATTCACTTAGAAGGGAGTAGAATGTTTTACGGAAGAAAGGATCAATACTATCTAGTTTGTCCTGTAGCTGGAGAAAGCAAAAACATTTTATCTACAGGTCAAAAAAAGAGTTTTATTGATTTTGACGATGGATTTTATAAATTTGGGAAAAGTATGGATAAACGTTTTAAGAAAGTAGAAGATGGAATATTGGACACAAACACCAACTTGATTTGGTTAGAAAAGGGTTATCTAGAAGAAAATCTAAGCTGGGAAGAAGCTTTTACTTGTTTAAAAGAGTTTAACTCTGCCTCTAAATATACCTGGAGAATTCCCAACATTAATGAACTGGAAAGCTTGGTCAATTGTGCTTACATGTATCCAGCCCTGGAAAAGGAGCAGGGATTTAAGGACTTGAAAAATCTTTATTTATCTTCTACCACCAGCTACTTTGAACCCACCTATGCCTTTGTGCTTTACTTAGACAAGGGAGCTGTGGGAGTGGGGAGAAAAGAACAGCCCCTTTATTCTTTATTGCCAGTAAGAACTTATGTACAAAACCCGATTTAAAGTAAAAATCTTTGAAGTAGATAAAAATAAAAAACTTTCTTTGTTATCTTTGCTTAACTCTATCCAGCAAGCTGCCTATGAAGATAGCAGTCAAAAATTTTTTTCCAGTCATCTATTATGGGAAAAAGGACTTTCCTGGGTACTTACCAGGCTTTATCTGGAAATATATAATCTTCCCTCTTTAAATGAATTTTATAATATATCTACCTGTTCAGTAAATTTAAATAAATTTTTTGCTAAAAGAGATTTTTTAATAGAAAAGGAAAATAGTATTCTGGCCAAATGCACCACTTTGTGGTCTCTTTTAGATGTAAACAGGAGAAAAATTGCTTCTATACCCAAAGAATGGCTGGAAAAACACGAAAATAAAAAGGACATTCTTACCTTTCCCAAACCTAAACCTGAAAAGCAAAATAGTGGATATACCTGGAAAGAAGAATATATTTCCCGCAAATTGGAATTTTGACTTAAATCAGCATGTAAACAATGCCATCCTTATCGCCCTTGCTCTAGAGAGTCTGCCCCAAGAGATGGAAGACTCTTACCTGCACTCCCTGGATGTACTCTTTTTTAAAGAAGTTGCTAAGCCTAAAGAAAAAATTATTTGCAAAGGGAAAAGAGAAAAGGGCTTAATTCAACTTAACTTAGAGGACCAAGCCTCTACCCCTCTTTTGGCTATTAATTTGAACTTAAAGTTCTAGCCTTGCCTGTAAAGGCAATAAAACACCATTAAAAACTTGACTTTTAACCCTAAGTGAGAATAAAGTCCTTCTTCCTATTAAAATTTGAAGTGTACTTTATATAATGGATATTTATATTTTAACTCTCCTCTCTATTCCTTTACTGGCAGCCTTATTAGTATATATTGTTCCCTTTTCTAAAGCAAAATACATTCCTATTTTAGCGCTCATAACAACTTCAATTATCTCCATAAAGATATTTAATCTCAACAACTTTGATTCACAACTTAACTTAAAGTTTAATTACTCTCACCTAATTACTGTTCTTGATTTTATTACTTTTATTTTTTTTATAAAAAAAGGATGGGAAAATAAAGACAAACCAATACTATTTTTTAACATTTCATCATTACTACTCTTACTTTTTTTAGAATTAAAAATTGATAACAGTCCTAACTTTTTAATCAATATAGATAACATCTCTCAAATTATGCTTCTTTTGTAAATATTATCTCTCTTTTATCTTTATTCATGCCATTCCTTACATGCAAAAACATAGAGAACACTTTTCCTTAAAAACTACTTCCAATAATAACTTTTTTTGCATTTTGCTTCTTTTTGTAGCTGGCATGAATGGACTTATTATAACCAATCATTTACTTCACTTTTATTTCTTTTTTGAGATAACTACGCTTTGTTCTTATCTTCTTATTGGGCATGACAGGACTCAAGAAGCAGTGGCCAACTCCCTTTTGGCTTTGCGTTTAAATAGTTTGGGAGGGCTTTTTTTCCTAATAGGAAGTACAGGGTTATACTTTATTTTTCCCTCGGTAGATATCCTTAAAATTGTCCAAAAGGCGCCAGTAAACAGCTTGTTTTTACTCTTTTTGGCCTACATCTGCCTGGCCGGTATGGTCAAATCTGCCCAGCTTCCTTTTCAAAAGTGGCTTTTAGGTGCCATGGTAGCTCCTACTCCCACTTCTGCTCTTTTACACTCTTCTACTATGGTAAAAGCTGGTATTTATTTACTTTTAAGGTTTTCTCCCCTCTTTGCTAACACCTTTTTTTCTACCACCCTGGCACTTTGCGGGGGCTTTACTTTTCTAGCCACTGCCCTTTTGGCCATTGGTCAGGATAATGCCAAAAAAGTGCTGGCTTATTCTACCATTAGTAATTTAGGTTTAATTATAGCCTGTATAGGTATCAACACTCCAGCCAGTATCACAGCTGCTTTAATTTTGACCTTTTTCCACGCCTTTAACAAGGCCCTGCTCTTCTTATGCATTGGCACCATTGAACAAAAAATTGCCAGTCGCAACTTAGAAGACATGCGCAATCTCTATACCCTTATGCCCTTAACTGCCATTATTACTGTATTTGGGGCAATTGCATGATTTTACCACCCTTTGGTATGCTTTTAGGCAAGTGGATGGCTATAGAAAGCTCTGCTCAAAACATCCTGCTGGTACTTATGCTGGCCTTAGGCAGTGCTGTTACTGTGCTTTACTGGGCTAGATGGGCAGGTTTATTTATGGGCTATAAGTTAAGAGAAAAAATAAAGCTGGAATCCCAATCCCTGTTAACCAGAATCCCCCTTCTTATTCTTTTGCTAGCTGTTTTTTTACTTCCAGCTTATTCTCCCTGGTTATACCAGGAAAAAATTTATCCCTTTATCCTAACCTACTCTCATATATGGAAAATAACCTTTATTTACTGCTGGGAGGAAGCTTCCAAAATAGTTTTGGTTCCTTTCCTCTTTTTCCCTTATTTTCCCTGGCTATTTTAGGATTTTTTATTGCTCATTATTTTCTCCTTAAGGCCAAAAGAAAACCTCTGGAAATTCCCTATTTTTCGGGATTAAGCATTGATAAGTCCTCTTTTGGTTATGTAAATCCTCTGGGACAAAGGGTAATCCCTAAAACCAGCAACTATTACTTATTGCAAGTTATAGAAAACAGTAAACTAGCTCTCTGGATAGATAGATTGTCCTTAATCTTTATTTTACTCTTTTTGGGTGGAGGGCTGCGTTAGTGCCAATGTTTCTTAAACTTTTTCTTTTTCTCTTAAGCCCCTTTGCTATTGGAGTTATTCTGGGGATAGATAGAAAACTGACAGCCTACTTACAATCCAGAATTGGACCGCCTATTTTCCAGCCCTTTTATGATTTATTTAAATTATTAGGCAAAGAAAGTAAAACTTCCAATTACTGGCTTTCCTTTTGTGCCTATGTATATTTATGTGGAGCAATAACCTGTGCCTTTTTATTCTTTTTACAAGCTGATTTACTTTTAATCTTTTTTGTTCAGGCTGTAGGCTCTATCTTTTTAGTTTTAGGGGCCTTTTCTGTATCTTCTCCCTTTAGTCAAATAGGAGGACAAAGAGAGCTTTTTCAAATCATAGCTTATGAACCTTTACTTATTGCAGTAATTGTAGGAATCTATTTAGTTACCGGAAGTTTTGAAATAAGCTCCATCTATAAACTAAATTATCCTCTTTTAGCCAAACTTCCCTTACTCTTTTTAATCCTTACCTTTGCCCTGACTATCAAGTTAAGAAAATCACCCTTTGACATTTCAGCCTCTCATCACGCCCATCAAGAAATTGTACGAGGTGTTTTTACAGAATATTCAGGTAGTTATCTGGCTATAGTAGAACTAGCTCACTGGTTTGAGCTGGTATTTATTTTAGGCCTTATATCTTTATTTTGGGCTAATAGTTTTTTTATGAGCACAATTTTGGTTTTCCTGACCTATTTTCTGGAAATTATTGTAGATAACATTACTAGCCGTTTAACCTGGCGTTTTATGCTAAAAAATGCCTGGTCTGTGGGAATTATTTTGGCTTTAATTAATCTAATCTGGTTATATAAAGGATAAAATGAAATTTATCAAAAGACTTCTCTTAACTGGAATAAAAAAATCACCCTGGTTGCTTCACTTTGACTGTGGTAGTTGCAATGGCTGTGATATAGAAACTCTGGCAGTCCTGACTCCTGTATATGATGCAGAACGCTTTGGCGTAATCAATGTGGGCAATCCCAAGCATGCTGATATCTTTTTAGTAACTGGAACTGTAAATAGAAAAAATCAAGAAATATTAAACAATTTATATTTACAAATACCAGAGCCTAAAGTTATTCTAGCAGTAGGCACCTGTGCCCTTAGTGGAGGAATATTTGCAGAAGCTCCCAATGTAATTGGTGGAGTGGATAAAATTATTCCTGTGGATATTTATATCCCGGGTTGTCCTCCTAAGCCAGAGGCGATTTTAGAAGGAGTCTTAAAAAGCGTAGAACTTTTAGAAGATAAGGTAAAAAATGGAAAAATTTAGTTATAAAATAATCAATTTACAGGACTTACTTACTCAGGTAAAAGAACTAAGAGAAAAAAAATACCGTCTGGTAAGTATAAGCTGCACCCAGGTAGAAGAAAAGTTTGAACTTCTGTATACCTTTGACCTAAATTTAAGCTTGAAACATCTTAAAATTATAGTTGCAAAGGACACTCCTATTCCCTCTCTTACTTGTATTTATGAGGGAGCTTTTTTACTGGAAAACGAAATTCAAGACCAGTTTGGATTAAGTTTTGCTAAATTAAATATAGATTACAAGGGACAGTTATTTTATCCAGAAAAAAATCCTCTTTTTTTAAAAAATAATAAATAGGAAAAATCATGCCCAAGACAATTATACCCTTTGGACCGCAACATCCTGTTTTGCCAGAGCCCTTACACTTTTCTCTAACTGTAGAAGATGAAATTGTTCAAGAAGCTATTCCTGGTTTTGGTTATGTACATCGAGGGTTAGAAAAGCTTTGCGAAATAAAAGACATTCACAAAATGATTCAAGTTGTAGAAAGGGTATGTGGGATTTGTTCTAAAATTCATGCCCTTTGTTATTGTGAAGGAATTGAACAAATGATGGGAGTGGAGGTACCTCCCAGGGCAAAATACTTACGCACCATCTGGTCTGAACTTCATCGCATGCATTCACATTTACTGTGGTTAGGATTATTTGCAGATAGTTTTGGCTTTGAAAGTCTTTTTTATCACTTCTGGCGTATTAGAGAAAAGATTCTGGATATAAATGAAAAAACTGCAGGAAACAGAATTATAGTTTCTGTCAATATTTTGGGTGGAGTTAAAAGAGATTTAAGTACAGAAGACCAAAAGTGGATTTTAGCTGAATTAAAAGAAATAGAAAATAAACTGGAAGAAGTAAAAGATACTCTCTTCAAAGATTACACTATATCCAAAAGAACCAAAGGAAAAGGAATATTATCTGCAGAAGAAGCTCTTTATCTGGGAGCAGTTGGACCGGTGTTAAGGGCCAGTGGCGTAGCGCAAGACTGTAGGCAACTCCAATATGCTGCCTTTTCAGAATTGGACTTTGAACCTGTAATCGCCCAGGAAGGAGATTCCTTTGCCAGAATGCAAGTTCGCTATTTTGAACTGTTTCAATCTATAGATTTAATAAGACAGGCCCTAAGCAAAATACCTGAAGGACCTATAAGTGTAAAAGTAAAAGGATATCCTGAAGGGGAAAATGTATTTAGAGTGGAACAGCCAAGAGGAGAAGTATTTTATTACTTTAAAGCAAATGGCAGTAAATTTTTAGATAGGCTTAGAATTAGAACTCCTACTTTTGCCAATGTACCTGCTCTAGCTAAAATGTTGACAGGTATAGAACTGGCAGATGTCCCTGTTGTAATTTTATCTATTGACCCCTGTATTAGTTGTACGGAGAGATAATAGATGGAGTATAAATTTCCTCCTTTTTAACTACAGTTTTAACTAACTTGCTAAAAAGGAAAAGTACCAGGCCCTATCCCTATCAAAAAAGAGCTCCCTATCCTGAGGTTAGAGGGATTTTAAAAAATCAAGTAGAAAAGTGTATTTTTTGTGGTTCTTGTTCTTTAAAGTGCCCTGCCAATTGTATTGAAATAAATAAACAAGAAGGTACCTGGCAGTATAAACCTTATCTATGTATTTTATGTGGCAACTGCGAAGCAGCCTGCCCTGTAAAATGTCTTACTCATACAACAGACTTTCCCTTACCCTGTTTAGAAAAAAAAGATATTCTCTTAAAAGGAACTCCTCCTAAAAGAAAACAAGACAAGAAATAATTTTTAAAAATTCCTTGTATCTAAAATTTTTTTTGCTTAAAAAAGAAGGAAATCAAGACTTGACTTTGTCTGGTTTTCTTGGTTTCCCTCGCCTGTCGGCTGTTTTTTTAATGTTTAACCTCTCAAACCTAAAAGAAAGATTAAAGAAAATGGAAAACTTAGATGTAAAAAGTGTTAATGTTATCAAAGGATTAATTATTGATGCCACACGCAAGGCCAACTCGGGCCATCCTGGTGGTGCCATGTCCTCTGCAGATTTTGCCTATGTGTTGTTTAAGGATTTTCTCCAATTTAATCCTGATGACTCCAAGTGGTTTAATCGAGACCGTTTTGTCCTTTCTGCAGGGCATGAATCCATGCTTCTTTATAGCTTACTTACTTTGTGCGGCTTTTTATCTATAGAAGATCTAAAAAACTTTCGCCAATGGGGAAGCAGAACCCCAGGCCATCCAGAACACGACCTCACTCCTGGAGTGGAAGCGACCACCGGCCCCTTAGGGCAAGGTTTTGCTATGGCTGGAGGAATGGCTGTAGCTGAAAGCTTTTTGCGGGCCAAGTTGGGGGAAGAGATTTGCAATCATTATACCTATGTCCTGGCTTCAGACGGTGATATGCAGGAGCCTGTGGTTTTAGGAAGTGCTTCTCTTTTTGGAAAGTGGAAACTGGGAAAACTTATTGTCTATTATGATAGCAATAAAATTCAACTGGCAGGGCCTACTGCCCGTTGTGATAGTACTGATTACAAGCAACTTTTTTCCAGTTTTGGCTGGCAGGTATTGGAAATAGACGGTCACAATCACCAAGAGATAAGAGAGGCTTTAACTCAAGCTAAAGCAGAAACAAGCAGGCCCACTTTAATTATTGGGCACACTACCATGGCCAAGGGATGTGCCACTTTGGAAGGCAGTGAAAAAACTCACGGCTCTCCTCTCTCTGTAGAAGAAATTAAGGCTACCAAAGAAAAATTAGGCCTTCCTTTAGAAGACTTTTACCTGCCTGAAGATGTGATTGAGCATTTTCAGGCTCGTTTTAGTACCTTACGAGAAGAGGCTAAAAAATGGCAAAGTCAGGTTGCCCGGCTTCAGGGAAGCAAAAAGGAATTTTTTGACTTTATTTTTAGCGCTCCAGAAAAAAGGGTTTTTAACTGGCCCAACTTTTCTCCAGAAACTCCCTTAGCTACCCGTAAGGCCTTTGGAGCTTGCCTGGAAAGTCTTATTGATACCCTGCCCAATTTAATGGGAGGCTCTGCTGACCTGGATCCTTCCAACCAGACAGTTAAATTTAGAGAAAGTGTAGGATTATTTGATAACCTGGAAAACCCCCAGGGACGTTATTTGGCCTTTGGAGTGCGAGAATTTCCCATGGGAGCCATTTTAAATGGCTTGACCCTACATGGCGGCCTGGTGGGTTTTGGAGCCACCTTTTTGGTCTTTTCTGATTATGAACGAAATGCCTTGAGAATGGCTGCTCTGCAAAAACTGCCTGTAGTACATATTTTTACCCATGATTCTTTTTATGTGGGAGAAGATGGACCTACCCATCAACCAGTAGAGCACGCCAGTTCCTTAAGGCTTATTCCCAATTCTCTGGTCTTTAGACCTGCTGATGCCAATGAAAGTAAGTATTGTTTAGAAATTGCCCTAAAACAAAAGGATAGACCAAGCTTTCTATTGTTTACCCGCCAAAGCTTGCCTGTTTTAGATGAAAATAATTATCCTCAGCTTCCAGAAGGAGTTTTCAGAGGTGGATATATCTTAAAAGAGGCTGAGACTGGAAAGCCAGAGGTAATTATCATAGCCACTGGTTCTGAAGTTCATCTGGCTCTGGCTGTGGCTAAATCCTTAGATGTTCCCACCAGAGTGGTAAGCATGCCTTGCGTAGAGCTCTTTAAAGAGCAACCTCTGGAATACCAACAACAGGTCCTGCCTTCAGCAGTGGAAAAGCGCTTTGCCTTTGAGGCAGGTAGTCCGGATATCTGGTATCAATTTGTAGGATTAAAGGGAAAAGTTTTAGGAATTGACCATTTTGGAGCTTCAGCTCCAGCTAAGGTTCTGGAAGAAAAATATGGTTTTACCTTAGAAAAGGCTTTGGCTTTTGTAAAAGAAAACCTTTAATTTGAAGGGGAGGTGGCTATGAAGCAGGCCAATCGCAATTTGGCTTTAGACCTGGTGCGAGTTACAGAAGCAGCAGCTATGGCTTCTGGTCGCTGGCTGGGTAAAGGACAAAGAAAGGCTGGGGACAAAGCTGCAGTGGATGCCATGCGCTTTTCCTTTAATAGCCTGGATATAGATGGAACCATTATCATTGGAGAGGGAGAAAAAGACAAAGCTCCCATGCTCTATAATGGCGAAAAGGTGGGCACAGGCAAAGGCCCCAAAGTGGATGTGGCCGTAGACCCGGTAGAAGGGACCAATCTTTTGGCCCTGGGCAGACCCAATGCCCTTTCTGTGGTAGGTCTTGCCCCTCAGGGTAGCATGTATGATCCAGGCCCCAGCTATTATATGCAAAAATTAGTAGTGCCTGAAGAAGCCAAAGAAGTAATTGACCTGGATGCTCCTGTAGCTGACAATTTAAAAAAATCGCCAGGGCTTTAGGCAAGGATGTAGACGATTTAGTGGTTTTTGTCTTGGACAAACCAAGACATGCGCAACTTATCGAAGAAATTAGAAAGGCAGGAGCCAGGATTCAACTCCATACGGATGGAGATGTGGCTGGCTCTCTTATGGCAGTAGACCCAACTTCTGAAGTGGATGTGATGATGGGTACAGGAGGAACTCCAGAAGGGGTTCTTTCTGCCTGTGCTATCAAGGCCCTGGGTGGAGAAATGCTTTGCCGTCTTGACCCTCAAAAAGAAGAAGAAAAAAAGGCCCTGGCTGAAGGTGGATATGATTTAAAACGCATCTTTACTGTTGATGACCTGATTAAAAGTGATGATGTCTTTTTTGCTGCCACAGGTATTTCTGGAGGGACCTTTTTAAGAGGAGTAAAATATACTGGCAAAGGAGCCATTACCCATTCCTTAGTTATTAGAGGAAAGACTGGCACCATAAGAAGGATAGAAGCTGAACACAATTGGGAAAAATTAATGAAAATAAGTCCCATTAAGTATGACTAGCAAACCTAAAAGGAGTCTTTAACATGAAAAAAACAAGCATTCTGGCTCTAAGCATTTTTCTGTTGGTCTTTTTAGTAAGCGCTCCTGCCTGGGCCCAAAAGAAAAAAGTAAAGGTAGCCTTTGCTTTGCTCTGGACCATTGACGATATGGGCTGGACCACTGCTGCCTACAATGGAATTAAATACCTGCAAGAAAAATGGGAGATGAAGTAGAAGTAAGTTATACTGAAAAGGTGTTGGCTGCTGATGCAGAAAGGGTATTTCGCAACTATGCTCGCAAAGGTTATGATATTATCTTTGGTACCACTTTTGAACATATGGATCCCATGCTCATGGTGGCCCAAGACTTTCCTGACCAGGTTTTTGAACACTGTTCTGGCTATAAGACTGCAGCCAATATGGGCAACTATTTTGCCAGGATGTATCAGGCAGAATATCTAGCTGGCTATATGGCTGGACTTATGGGCTTTAAAAATGTGGGAACTGTGGCCACCAATCCTATTCCAGAGCCCATTCGGGGCATCAATGCCTTTACCTTAGGCTTGCTTAAAGGATTAAAGGAAGGCGGACACAAGTATAATCCAGAAAAGGTAAACACAGTAGTCTGGCTCAAAGCTGGAGAGACCCTATCAATGAAACTACCCTGGCTGAAACCCTTATTTCTAGAGGCCATGATTTAATTAGACAGATGGCTGATACTCCTGATAGTAGCCTGGCTGCTTGTAAAAAGGGAGTTCCGGCCATTGGCTATGGAACAGATGCTGCTCAATATGGAGCAAAATGTGTTTTGCTTTCTACTATCTGGAACTGGGGGCCTTATTTCGTAAAAGTTGTAAAGGAAGTTCAGGCAGGTACCTGGAAACCAGAAGCTTACTGGGCTGGGTTTGAAGAAAATATGCTAACTTTAAGTCCTTTTCACCCTTCTGTACCTAAAGAAGTTCAAAACAAGGTTCTAGCCCTGCTGGAAAAATTCAAACAAGGACAAGATGAAGTCTTTGTAGGTCCTATTTATGATCAAAAAGGCAACTTAAAGGTAAAACCAGGAGAAAAACTTACTGATCACGACCTGTTAACCATGCGCTGGCTGGTTAAGGGCGTACAGGGCACCATTCCTGATTAGAGATAAAGGGGGAAATTTTCCCCCTTATTTAAGGGTCTAAAAGATGAGTTATTCTTTAAATAACTTTGAACTGGGAGAAAAATATTCCTTAACTATAAAAGGGTTAGATTATTCCCTAGAACTTCCCTGGGTAGTTTTAGAGGGGTCACCCAGGTTAAAAATTGTATCTTTAAATCTCCTGGGACAAACTAAGGTAAACCAGGACCTGGGAAGACTTCTGGCCCAGCAAATCAAAATAGACTTCCCTGATTTAAAAGACATTGCTCTACTTACTCCTGTGGAAAAATCTCTACAACTTGCTCAGGTAGTGGCCAATGAACTGGGCCTGGAAGTCATAGCCATTGCTTACAATCGTGTAAAACCACATATGGAACCAAAGACCAGGCCTGTTATTCAATTGGGCTCCAGCTCTATTACCAGTGGAGAAAAGTTTTTAGCCCTTTATGAAAGGGATTTAAATTTTTTAAAAAAAACACAAGAAAGTTATCATCTTAGATGATGTGGTAAGTACTGGAAGTACCCTTTATGCCTTAAAAGACCTCATTGAAGAGGTAAATAATTTTTTTAAACTATCTCCTCCTCTATCCATAGTGGCTGGGTATTTTGTAGCCAAAGAAGGAGATACTAAATTTAATTTTGACTTTCCTGTCAATTACCTTGCTTCCTTACCTAACCCTCAAGTTTTATAAATATGCAAGAACCTATTTTGCGTTTGTCAAACATTGGTAAATCTTTTGGTGATTTTTGGGCAAATGAAAATATAAATCTGGATATTTTCCCAGGAGAAATCCATGCCCTTTTGGGAGAAAATGGAGCTGGAAAATCCACCCTTATGTCCATAATCTCTGGGAATTATTTACCAGACAAGGGAAAAATTTATCTAAAGGGTAAAGAAGTTTTTTTTAGAAACCCCAAAATTGCCCAGGATTATGGCATTGGCATGGTTCATCAAAAATTTATGCTCATTGACAACCTAAGCGTATGGGAAAATATTGCTTTAGGCACTATTTCTAAATTTACTATACCTAAAGAGGAAATCTTAAATAAAATCCAAAAAATAAGTAAAGAAAGTAAATTAGAGGTAGATTTACATAAAAAAGTAATAAATTTGAGTGAAGGAGAAAAACAAAAGGTTGAAATTTTAAAATTACTCTATAAACAGGCCAAAATATTAATATTTGATGAGCCTACTTCTATTTTAACTCCCCAAGAAATAGATTCCTTTTTTGAGATTCTTTTGTTTTTAAAAAAGAGAAACATACCATTATTTTTATTACTCATAAATTAGAAGAAGTATTTAAACTTGCTGACAGAATAAGTATATTAAGAAAAGGTCACCTTATAGCTACTTTTTTACCTCAGGAAATAAGAAGTAAAAAAGAGCTAGCCAGACTTATGGTGGGAAGAGATATTGTATTTAAGGTTGATAAAGAAGAAATACAACCTCAAGAAACTATTTTAAAACTAGAAAACATAAGTTGTACTAAAGAAAAACAAAAAAAGTTAAAAAACATCAACCTGGAAATTAAAAAAGGAGAAATAGTAGCTATTTTAGGGGTTTCTGGAAATGGACAAGAAAATCTGGCCAGAGTTTTAGGAGGCATAGAAGATTTTGAAGGACGCCTCTATTTTCAAAACCAAACCTATACTGGCCATACCTGGACAAAAAATTTTCCCTCTTCTGTAAGCTACATTCCGGAAGACAGGCACAATTTAGGCAGTGTAAGTGAATTAGACTTAGAACACAATCTTATCCTTACCAGATTATTTCAATTTTCTTCCAAATGGTTTATTTTCTGGGATAAAATAAAAGAAAAGACTAAAATCCTGTTAAGTAATTTCCAGGTCAAAGCCCCCAAGGGCAATAAAACTCTGGCCCGTCACCTTTCTGGCGGCAACCTGCAAAAATTTATTCTAGCCAGAGAATTAGACAAAAATCCCCAATTAATTATTGCCGAACAACCCACTCAGGGTTTAGATATCCAGGCCACAGAAGAGGTCTGGCATAGACTTTTAGCTGCCAGAAAAAAGGCAGCTATTCTGTTAATTACAGGGGATATAAAAGAAGCTCTAAGCTTAGCTGACAAAATTGCTATTATTTTCCAGGGAGAAATAAAAAAACTCTTCTCTTCTCAGGACAGGGAAGAAATAAGTAAAATAGGGTTATATCTAACAGGAGCTATATAAAATTGCTGATTTTACGACCCAGAAACATATCTTTAACTAAAAAGATATCAATATTTTTCTTCTTAGTTTTATCTTCCTTTTTAATCTTTGCCTTAATACTCTTTTTTCTAAAAAAAACCCTCTTTTAATATATAAGACAATCTTTTTTACTCCCTTTTATGACTTTTATTCCTTTTCAGAAGTAATAGTAAAATCAACTCCTCTAATGTTAACTGGATTTTCTGTACTTATAGCCATAAGAATAGGTCTTTGGAATATAGGAGCAGAAGGACAATTGGTCCTGGGAGCCATATTTAGCAGTATCTTTTCCCTTTATTTTACTAAATATTTTCCGTCTTCTACTCACCTGTTTTTTGCCCTGTTTTTTAGTCTTGTAGGTGGAGCTCTTTGGTCTTTTTTCCCTGTAATCTTAAAGCTAAAATGGAAGATAAATGAAATTATCTCCTCTTTACTTTTAAACTATGTAGCCATTATCTTGATGGAGCATCTTTACTTTGGACCTTTAAGAGATCCTATGGGGTTTGGATTTCCTGGCACTGCTATTTTCCCCCAAAGTGTGTGGCTGCCACGACTCTGGCATACCAGGATTTCTATAGCCTTGTTTATAGTTTTAGCTTTAATCCTGTTATTTTATTTCTTTTTAAAAAAGACACCCACAGGGTATAAAATAAAAGGTAATTGGGGAAAATCCTAAAGCTGCCCAATATGCCCATTTTGAACAAAAAAAACTCCTGCTCGCAATGTTTCTTTTAAGCGGAGCTATGGCTGGCCTGGCAGGAGGAGAAGAGGTCCTGGGAATACACCGAAGATTACAACAGGGTTTAGCCATAGGCTATGGCTATGACGGGATTATTGCAGCTTTTTAGCGCAAAAAATCCCCTCTTACTCCCCTTGGTAAGTATATTTTTAAGTATTTTAAAGGTAGGAGCAGAAGAAGTACAGAGTGTATTTCACCTTTCAGCTTCCTTTACCCAGGTTTTAGAAGGATTTATCCTTCTGGCTTTTCTAATGGCTAAAACTTTTAGTGAATTTAAATTAACCAGAGTTAAAACTGTAAAAAATTAAGATGGAAGATTTTTTATTTATTTTAGGTATTACTTTACAATCCAGTGTAGCAGTATTGCTGGCCTCTCTGGGTGAGATTATTACAGAAAAAAGCGGGATTTTAAATTTGGGTTTAGAAGGAATAATGTTATTTTCTGCTTTTATAGGATTTATTTGTACCTGGTACACCCACTCTTTAATTCTAGGTTTTATGGGAGCAATGCTTGCAGGTGGCTTACTTGCCTGTATACATGCTTTTTTCTGTATTCATCTGGGAAGTGATCAAATCTTAAGTGGACTGGCTCTTACCATTTTAGGAACAGGACTGGCCAATTTTTTAGGAAGAAGTTTTATTGGCCTCCAAACCCTATCCCTGGCTTCCTTTAGTCTAAAAAGCTACTACTTTAATATTTTGCTCAGGCAATTAAATGTATTGGTAATTCTAGCTTTTATTTTAACTTATCTAATTCACTTTATTTTAAAAAAGACTACCCTGGGACTAAATCTAAGCAGTGTGGGAGAAAACCCTCAGGTAGCTTCCAGTGTAGGCTTAAATGTCTATAAATATCGCTATCTAGCCACTATTCTGGGAGGAATGTTAACAGGCCTAGGTGGGGCCTATCTATCTCTTGCTTATACCCCGGGCTGGAAAGAAAACATGACCGGAGGACAAGGCTGGATTGCCATTGCTATGGTGATTTTCTCCTGTTTAAAGCCAATAAGAGCACTTGTAGGGGCATTTTTATTCGGCGCTTTTATGGCCCTACAATTTTATTTTCAGGCCATTGGTAAAGAACTTATTCCTGCCTATATTTTAAAAATGCTCCCCTTTTTACTTCCCCTGGTTATTTTAATCTTAATAAACAGAAAAAATAGCAAATATTCCTTTCCTCAAGGTTTAGGAAAACCTTTTTTACGAACCTAAATTAAGCTTTTTTTACCCAATCCAGCATCTCTTCCAACCTGGATATAGACCTGATAATCTCTTTTGGGGCAAAATTTACATTTTGCAAATTTAAAAGAACATAGCTAGTAAATATTCTAAAAAAGGGAACACTCCTTTTCCAATATTCTTCATCAATATCTTTTTTTAATATTTTTAAAAATTTTGCAATTTCTTGAATCCATACTTTTCGCAAACTACTCCTTAAAGTAAAAATATGATTTAAACACCTTTTAGCTCTATCTTCTGGCCACAAACCAAACAAGTATCCAAAATAAAAAAACCAAAAACTCCTAAATTCTTCCTTAAAAGATAAATAAGGCAAATTATGCTCAAGATAAAAAAGCCCTCTTCTTCTACTTACTATACCTATATGCTTATTTAAAAGTGGATAATGCTCTAAAAAAGAAAGTATATCCCTGGGTTCAACCTTTTGCTTACAGGATAAGTTTTTATTGCATTCCCAACAGGGATAACAACTAATTAAAGGTCTTAGAACAAAATTTCCAGGCAAATAAGGGCCTGTATCCCAGGCACTAACATTGCCTAAAGATAAATTTAAAACCCTCTGTCCCATAAAAACAGCAATATGCATAGGTCCTGTATCTGGAGTGATTAGCAAATCAAAATAACTGAGACTTTTACTAAATTCTTTTAAGGCAAACCTGGCTGTAAGATTGGCCTGGCTGGGTAGTAAACACTCCTGCTCAATTTGTTGAGCCAGAGCCTTTTCCTTTTCTCCTCCCAGTAAAAAAGGAGTATAACCCTTAAACAATAATTTTTGGGCCAATTCTATCCAAAACCTTGCCCCTGGAGTCTTATCCTTACTACTTGCCCCTAAAAAAAGTCCTATTTTTTTAGGAGAAGTGGCAGGTAATTTTTTCCATTTTGTATTTTTTAGAAGGGAGTAAGGAATAACATCTAAACTATTTAATTCAGCCCAGTGAAAACTATTGTGCCTATTGTTATGAACCAAACTGTTTTTATAGAGTTGCCACTTACCCAAGACATAAAATTCATTATTCTTGGTAGCAATTAAACCTATTTTTTTTTCTGCTTGTAAATCCCTCGTTAAAAAAGCACTTTCCTTTCTATGGCTTAAGTTTATAATTAAAGAAAATTTTTGTTTAGTTAAAAAGGATAAATTTTCCCAAGAAAAAAAGCTTACGCCTAAAAACACATCCTTTAAATCCTGCCAAAAAGCTTTTTCTCCTAAAATAAAAATGGGATTATGGGGATAAACTTGCTTTAACCATAAAAACAAGGGATAAGTTAAAACTATATCCCCTATTCTATGTAATTGGATAATAAGAATTGGCTTCATTTAATTAAAAAGTTTAGACATTGTAGAGTTACAAATTTTTTAATCTATTTTCATAAGTGTGTTCAGAAATAATTCTCTTTCTAGCTTTTTCTATGATTTTATTTCGTTCACTATCTTTATTTAAATAAAATTTTACTAGCTCTTTTATTTCTGATTTATCTTTATAATAAATTACTTCCTTTCCAGCTTCAAATAAGTGTTCTATTTGATACCTATAATCTGTAAGTAAAAAGTTTCCACTAGCAGGCACATCAAAAACCCTTTGATTAACAGCTCCCTTCATTTGAGCACTGGTAGCGTTAAAATTAATCTTACTCTGCCCATAAAAATAAGGAAGCTCTGTATAATAATTTAGTTCTTGATGATAGCTCCATAAGTCATTTGCTTTTAATAACTTAAACCAGCCTCTATCTCCTACAATTACAGGTTTAAAACTTAAAATCTCTTTAATATTTTCCAAACGATATTCCAGAGTAGATTGCCAGGTTATTAAGGTTTCCAGATCCAATTTGCTTTCAATACTAGGTAAATCACGCCATAATTGATATAAATCTGGATAATGGTCCCTTAAAAAGTCACTCACTACCAAGTAATCACTATCTTTAAATTCAAAGGCTACCTGCTTATAATGTTGAAGAATAGTTTCAAATGATAGCAACTTTTCTTCTCTGGCTTTTACCTTGTAATACATGGAATTGCCAACAAAAGAGATAGGAATAGATAATCTATTTTCTATCTTTAAATTATTTTTAGGATTAAAACGAGTTGTATCTGTAGCCAAAGGCAGATAATAAACTCTAGAAAATCCTCTTTCTTTAAGGAGAGAAATATTGTCTATATCCCAGGTAAAAATAACACTATAATTGCTTTTTACTTTGTGATACATGTAAAGAATTAAATGAGGATTATCTACAAACCAGGAGGCTAAAGGCAATTCCAGCTTTTCCAGAAGATCCATTAAAATGCCTTCTTTATCCACACCTAAATGATTTATAGTTAAAATAAAATCTGGCTTAAATTCTAAGATTGCTTTTAACAAGAGCTTAATAAACTCTTCGGAACCTATTTCTTGATTTTCTAGATGCAAAAGATAGTATTGATAATCTAACTTTTTACAAGCAGTAATTATTTCTCCAATTAAAAAATACTTGCTGGTTATTAATAAAATTTTGGGTTCAGCAGTAAATTTTTTATATTTTGCTTTTTCCCAAAAATTAAATTTATAATTGGCATTTAATATCTTGAAAATAGGCTGATAAAAACTGGAATATTTTTTCCAGAAATAAGGTATAGTTATGGGTAAAAAGGGCTTGCCCTGTAAATGTTCCTTTTGCCAGAAAGTTAATTTTTTAATGATGTTTTGTTCCCTTTCATCCTGAAGAACATGTCTGTTTTTAAGGTTAATATGTTCTTTAAGATTACCGGGCAAAATAAATAAAAAGTCCTTTGTTAAAGATGATAATTTTTCTTCAACTATTTTAGAATAGCCTAAAATAATGGGAATATGATTGGGATTTGCTTTTACTTTAGCTAAAAGATTATTTAAGAATTTATCAGGATAATTTCCTAGAAAATCATTATTTTCTTCAGGCATAATTCCAGTTATTACCAGCCTTCAACTTGCGGACGATGAAAATAAAACTCTACTCTTCTATTTAAAGCTCTATTACTGGGAGAAGTATTGGGGACCAAAGGTCTGGTATCTGCATAACCTACAGCTTTAAGCCTGGAAGGATTTATTCCTCCCTTTTCCACAATATAACGCAAAGCTGCTGCAGCTCTGGCTGCTGAAAGTTCCCAGTTGGAAGGGAAGTTAGCTCCAGCAGGGGTATCATCTGTATGTCCTCTAACAATAACATCAAAGTTATTTTCCTTTAACAGCTTAATAACTTCATTTAAAACAGGATAGGCTTCTGGCTTCAAGACTGCAGAGCCTGGTTTAAACATAACTCCACTGCTTACCCTAATAAGTACTCCATTATCATCAGAAGTGACATCAACATTTTTTTTAAGCAATTCATTTTCTTCTAACACTGCTTTTAATTTTAAAACCATTCCCAGAAGCATACGCGTATCTTGGTCTATTTTAATATCCTTACGTTCAAATTGCGAAGGAGAAAAGGCAATATAATCAGCCTGTTTTCTTTGAACCTGAACTCCAAAGGCATCCTTAATAGAACCCATCATATCTCTAAATTTTTGCACATCTTGATTGGAAAAAGAGAGTAAAAGCACAAAAAAGTAAGCAACAAGGACATCAAGTCTGCAAAGGTAGCTAACCAACCAGGTAAGCCTTCTTCACATCTGCATTCTTCTTGCTTGGCCATCTCCCTTATCCTTCAGAACCTTCTCTTAAGGCTGGAGCCAAGAAAGCTTCCAGTTTATCCTGGGTAATTCTTGGGTTTTCTCCATTTAAAATGGAGATAATCCCCTCCACAGCAATTTCCATAAACAAGACTTCTTCTACACTCTTTTGTTCCAATTTTTTGGCTATAGGTAAAAAGACTACATTGGCCAACACAGCGCCATAAAAGGTAGTCAACAAAGCTACGGCCATAGCAGGACCAATGGAAGAAGGATCGTCTAAAGTCTGTAACATTTGCACCAAACCAATCAAGGTTCCAATCATGCCAAAGGCAGGAGCCATGGTGCCCATGGATTTAAAAATTTCTTGCCCAATCAAATGTCTTTGCTTCATAAAAGCTATTTCTGTTTCTAATACTGAACGCACCAAATCCTCTGCAGTTCCATCAGCTACTAAAAGGACTCCCTTTTTCAAAAAGGGATCGTCCACATTGGCTTTTTCTAAAGCTACCAAGCTTTCTTTTCTGGCCAAATTGGCCAGATCCACTATGTTTTTAATCAAGGCCTTAGGGTCTGGGGGAGCACCAAAAAAGGCCTTGAGCATAACCTTTATTGCCCCTAAAACCCTGCCCATGGGAAACATTACAAAGGTAACAGCTAAAGTTCCACCAACTACTATCAAAATAGAAGGAATATCAATAAAAGCTCCAAAATTACCACCCAGGACAATAGAGCTAACAATCAATCCAAAAGCCAGGACTATACCAATAATAGTACCTATATCCATACCTTAGAACCTCGCTAAACTCATTTAACTATAGCAGGAGATTTAAGTTTAATTTCTTCCTTTTCCAATTCAAAACGCTTATTTTCCATATCTTCATCCACTTTATAATAAGCAGGACCAATACTCACTTCCACCCCAGAACGTATTTTGCCTGGAGCTATCAGCTTGGCTTGAGCATTAAAGTTGTGATTTATTTTTTCATTATTTTTAGCCATAAGTTTTTTTAATTTAGCTAATTTTATTTCTAAAGATTGTAACTTATCTTGATATTCTTCCTTATAAATATCATTTTTATTTATTTTCAATTTTAAATTTTCTATTTCCTTAATTAAATCCTTAATTTTTGTTTCTAATTCCATATACTTTTTTATAAAAGAAGCTTTATACCCAAGGATAATTTCTGTTTTTACTCCCATGCCACCGCCCAATTGGTTTTGAGCAAAAAACAGCTTAGTAGAAACTCCTAGTCCTCCCTGCATTCTATCTTTTACAATAATATATTCATCAGCAAACAACTTACTATGCAGAGAAGATCCTTCTATAATCAATTTTTTACCAGAAAATAAAAATGCTTTTTCACAAAAAGAAGTTTTTTAAATTTTCTTGAGCTATAACTTCGGCTTCTCCCCCGCCTTTTATCCCCCCTTCAATTAAAATAGACCCTCCAGCATAAACTTTGGCTGCTTCAACTTTTCCTTTTATTCTAACATTATGTCCTTTTACTTCAAAACCGCTACGCACTGTACCATGCACAATCAAATCACCTACAAAATAAACATTTCTTGTATGAAAATCGACATCTCTTCTTACATTTAAAACAGTTTTAACAGCTATTTTTCCTTCAAAATAAAACACATAGCCATTGGCAGTGGCAATGATTTGATTTTTATTTTGAGGATTAATAGCCACATTAGGCCCTAAAGGCCAGTGTTTTTTTCACTCACAAAGCGACTGTCCAGATTATCAACTTCTGTTAAATCTACCTCTTTCCATTCTGCCAATACCTGTCCGGCGATAACATTTTGTACATAATCTAAGTTGTAATGATCTACTTTTCCATCTTCCCTTATCTTGGGCTTTAAACGCTGATAGTCGAAATCTGGATCAAAATAATGATGTAGAAAGTAGGGCATAATTTATCTTTTATACTTCTTATATATCTAAAATTAAATCATCTATATCTTCTACTACTTCAAAAAGTGATATATATTAACTAACTTTAAAGTTTTAACAACTTGTTTAGAGGGGTTTACTAAAACAAATTTTCTGCCCATTTGTTTTATTCTATTACTTAAAGCAACTAAAAAACCTATTCCGCTACTATCCATAAACTCTATTTCTGCTAAATCAACAGCAAATATTTTCCACTCTTCAGAAAGAGAGTTTTCTAACTTGGGTTTTATATCTTCAACATTTTCTAAAACCAGTTCTCCGGATAGTTTAACTAAATAAATATCATCCTTTTTTTCCACTAAAATTTCTTCCATAAATTTTCCTCCAATTTTTTGACCATTATCACTTCATTTCTATCCCCAACCCTTTTATAAATAAAATCGTTCATTATTTTGCGAATAATATATATTCCTCGACCTGAAGTAGAACTATCGTGAGGCAAGCTCTTAGGAGGTTTAAATTCTATTCCCCAATCTATCACCTTAAAAATAAGTCTATCCTGGAAAATTATTTCTAGAATAAATTTTATCTTTTTATTTTTCTCTTCTTGAGGATAGGCATGAGTAAGAACATTGGTGCAAGCCTCAGTTAAAGCTAATTCCAGGTCATAAATAACATCCTCTTTAATTATTTTTTTTAGAATTGCGACTATGGATACAACTAACAATCTTACACTCTTAGGAGTAACTATAGTTTCAAATATAAACTGCATAACTTACTCTTTTTATTATACACCAATAAGGCTGTTAAATCATCTCTATACATGGGAGAAAAGTCACCCAGCTTATCTAAACCAAAAATTATCTCCTCCAAATATATTTTTTCTCCTTTAAAATGTTTGGTTACAAAATCTAAAAATCTCTCCAGACCAAGCTGATCTCCATCTTCAAAATCCCATTCATAAAAACCATCAGTATAAAGAAAAATAGCAAAATCATTTTTATAACCAACTGTAATTTGTTCAGGATCAATAGGAAAAAATCCTAAAACAGGATAATCAGGCTTAAGATAATTAATTTCTTTATCAATCCTTATCACTGCTGGACAATGCCCGGCATTAATATAAGAAAAAGTTTTATCCTTTAAATTAAGTTCTCCAATAAAAAAAGTAACAAAGTCAGATTCATCTCCTACAATTTCAATTAAACTTTTATTTATTAAATCCACAAGTCTTGATAAAGAATACTGTTCATTCTTCTCCAGACGAAAAATAGTCCTTACAATAGCCATAATAAAGGCCGCCCTGGCTCCATGCCCAGAAACATCGGCCACACAAAATCGTAATATATCCTCAGATACTTTTATGTAATCATAATAGTCTCCGCTAGCTTGGCCAGAAGGTCGATAGTAAGACTGCAGACCTATCTTAGGGAAATGAAAACTTTCTTTGGGTAAAAGCTTACTTTGTAAAGAAGAAACCAGATCCATTTCTCTATTAATACGTTTATAAGCTCTTCTTAAGTTTTCCAAAAGTACTATCTGCCTCTTAGCAACCTGTATTCTGGCTTTTAACTCATCTTTAGTAAAAGGCTTTGAAAGTATATCATTGGCTCCTACACTTAAAACTTTTACCTTTAGTTTATCATTATCATCAGCAACAAAAGTAATAATATAAGTATCTTGGTCATTAACGCTATTACGTAAATAATCAACCACACTTATTCCATTCATTTTAGGTAAATTTATATCTAAAAGAATTAAATCTGGTTTTAACTCGTAATATTTTTCAATTACTTGCTCTCCATCATATACAAAATGGACCTCAAAATCCTTATTTAAAAAAGAAGCAAGCACCTTTAGGTTAGCTTTGGAAGTATCAGCCATTAATACTTTATATTTACTCATTTTTTATCCTATCCCCAATTCTTTACTATCTAACCATATAGTTACCGGACCATGATTAATCAAGCTTATATCCATCTCTGCTCCAAAAACTCCAGTTTTTACCTCAGGATATTCGCATTTAAAATACTGAATTAAACGCGCAAAGAGTTCCTGAGCCTGCTCTCCTCCTAAGGCTTTAGAAAAGCTAGGACGCCTACCTTTCCTGCAATCAGCATATAAAGTAAACTGTGAAACCAGTAATATTTCGCCCCCTATTTCCTGCACATTAAGGTTTAGCTTATTTTGTTTATCTGAAAATATACGTAAATATAAAGTTTTTTCAATCATTTTTTTGAATTGACTTTCTGTCCAGGAAAAGTCTTTCTCTTCCAATCCCACAAATATAAGTAATCCCTTACCTATTTTGGCAACTGTTTGTTCTTGAATAGTTACTTCAGCTTTTTTTACCCTTTGAATTAAAAAACGCACCTATACCTCCTCATAAAAGGCCTGGGAATTATCACTTTCTGAGACCATTACATAGGATAAGCTTATGTTTTGAGGCAAAGTTTCCTTTAGTTTAAAAAAGATAAACTTAGCAATATTTTCAGAAGAAGGATTATTTACTCTAAAAAAATCTAATTCATTTAAAAACTTATGATCTAAATCCATTAATATATTTTTTAATTTTCTTTTTAACACTTTAAAATCTATAAGTATTTCTGTATCCTTTTCTAAACTATATCCATAAACTTCTATCTCAACTCCAAAATTATGACCATGAACATTTTCACAACTACCTTCATAATTTCTTAAACTATGAGCAGCACTAAATTTGTCCTTAATCCTAAGCCTATACCTCTTATCCATAGATAACTCCTTAATTAATTATAGACTTTACTTCTTTCCAAAAATTTTCATTTGGATTTATCTTCCATTTTGGACTCAAACACATCAAGCAACTAAAGTCATCATTTATAATATTTACTTTCACCTCTACATTTCCAGGATACTTATTAAAAGTAGCTTTCAATTTATCTACAAGAGATAAATCTTCTATATATCTTATTTCTAAAACCACAGGGTCAGAACTATCGCCTATTTTCTCTCTTAGCAATTCTATTGTATTTACTATTATTTTTAGCTCTCTATTTTCCCTTTCTTCTTCACTAGTTTCTGAGTCATTCCTGCCTTCATAACTACTAACCCTACCTTCTACATATAAAGGTTCCTCTTCATCTAAGAATCTAGCATATTGTAAATAAGTATCCCTAAACAAACTCATTTCTGCTCTGCCGCTAAAGTCTTCTATTTCGCAAAAAGCCATTTTATTGCCATTTTTATCCACTTTTACTTTTTTTTGTACACAGATTACTGCTAATTTGACTTCGCTTCCAGGACTAAATTCTTTACATTGCTCTATATTAAAAAGGTTTAATCTTTTTAGATTTTCTCTATAAGGATTTAAAGGATGACCAGTTAAGTATAATCCTAAGGCTTCTTTTTCCAAACTAAGCTTTTCTTTTTCTGTAAATTCCTGTATTTTATTCTCCTTTGCCTCTATACCAAGTCCAGGTAAGTTACATTCATCCTCAATATTAGCTTCTGAAAAAAGACTCTTTTGCTGACAGGTTTTATTCTTATTTCTTTTTTGAGCCAGACTAGTAACTTTTTCCATTCCCAGAAGCAAAGCCTGCCTACTTATTTGAAAGCAGTCCATAGCTCCACTTTTTATAAGCATTTCTATTACTCTTTTGGTTACTTTGCGTAAATTTACGCGAGAACAAAAGTCTAACAAAGATTTATAAGGACCATTTTTTTCTCTTTCTTCAATAATATTATCTATGGCGCTTTTACCTACATTTTTAATGGCTCCCAGGCCAAAACGCAATTTCTCTTCTTCTACACTAAAATGAAAATAACTATGATTTACATCAGGAGGCAGAATTTCTATTCCCATTTCCTTACAAGCATTTAAATGTTTAACGACCTTGTCAGTGTGTTGTACTTCTGAAGTTATAAGAGCAGCCATAAATTCTACAGAAAAGTGAGCTTTTAAATAAGCAGTTTGATAAGAAATAAGCGCATAAGCAGCACTATGGGATTTATTAAATCCATATCCAGCAAACTTTTCCATTAAATCAAAGATATATTCAGCTATTTCTTCTTTAATATTTTTCTTTCTAGCTCCTTCCAGGAATCTATCCCTTTGCTTAGCCATAATAGCAGGGTCTTTTTTACCCATGGCTCTACGCAAAATATCACCTTCTCCCAGGGAATAATCTGCAAGTACAGAAGCTATTTGCATTACTTGTTCTTGATATAAAATTACTCCATAGGTTTCTTTTAAAATAGGTTCCAGTTGAGGAAGAGGATATTTAACCTCTTTTCTGCCATGTTTACCATCAATAAAATCCTGCACCATACCACTTTGCAAAGGACCAGGACGATAAAGAGCCAACAAAGCAATAATATCTTCAAAACAACTGGGTTTTAGATCTCTCAGTACATTGCGCATTCCAGAACTTTCCAATTGAAAAACTCCGTCAGTTTCTCCCTGACAAAGCAGCTCAAAGGTTTTTTGATCATCTAAAGGCAGGTTATCCAAATCCGGCACTTCTTTTCCATTTTGTCTGGCAAAATTAAGGGTATTTTGAATCACCGTAAGGGTTTTAAGGCCCAAAAAGTCAAATTTAATCAGGCCAGCCTTTTCCACTCTTTTCATATCAAATTGAGTAACTACTTCTCCCTGTTTCCCTAAATACAAAGGTAAATATTCCCACATGGGCTTATCTGAGATAACAATTCCAGCAGCATGAGTGGAAGCATGCCTGGCCAGACCTTCTAATTTACTTGCGATTTCCAGCAATTTGGCTATTTTTTCATCTTCTTCCTTTAATTTGGCCAGCTCTGGTTCCTGCTCCAAGGCCTTTTTAATGGTCATTTTGGGTTCATCTGGGACAAGTTTGGCAATCTTGTCCACCAGAGAAAGCTTAATACCCAAAGCCCTACCCACGTCTCTTACTGCAGCCTTGGCCTTCATGGTACCAAAAGTGGTAATCTGGGCTACATTGTCTTTACCATACTTCTTAGAAACATACTCAATTACTTCTTCTCGCCTTTCATAACAAAAATCCACATCAATATCAGGCAGGCTAATTCTCTCCACATTTAAAAAGCGTTCAAAAAGCAAATTATAATGAATGGGATCTAAATTGGTAATTCCAAGAGAATAAGCTACCAAACTTCCCGCAGCTGACCCCCTTCCTGGACCTACAGGAATACCCTGTTTCTTAGCCCAGTTAATGAAATCCTGAACGATCAAAAAATAGGCAGGAAAACCTTTTTCACAAATTACATCTAATTCTTTATGTAAGCGTTGCCAGTAAATATTTTCATCTTGCACATAATTTAACTTAGCTAGCCTTTTCTTTAAACCATCTTCAGCCAGTCTTCTAAATTCTTCTTCTAAAGATACACCTTCAGGTAGTTCGTAATGAGGAAAATAGTGATTACCAAGAGATAACTCTAAATTACACTGCTCAATAATATTTTCTATATTATCCAGAGCTTCAGGACAAAAAGAAAAATAATCCTGCATTTCCTCATAGGATTTGTAATAAAGCTCACTAGTATTAAAACGCATTCTATTAACATCATCTACCTTGGCATTTGTCTGAATGCACAAAAGTATATCGTGCGCTTCTACATCTTCTTTATTTAAATAATGACAGTCATTAGTGGCTACTATAGGTAGTTTTGTCTTTTTGGATAACTCATATAAAAATTCATTTACCTTGTCCTGTTCTGGCAAACCATTGGCCTGAACTTCCAGGTAAAATCTCTGAGGAAAAATACTTGCATACTCTTGGGCTCTTCTTAAAGCCTCTTCTGCTCCAAATTTTTGATAGGCAAAAGGAATCTCTCCCTGCAAACAGGCAGAAAGAGCAATAAGCCCTTCACTATATTTTTTTAAGAGCTTTTTATCTGCTCTAGGTTTATAATAAAAACCTTTTAACCAGGATTTAGAAACAATTTTTAAAAGATTTTTATAGCCAATCTCATTTTGAGCTAACAGTACTAAGTGAAAACGCTCCTGGCTTTTTTCCTGCATATCAGGAGCCACATAAATCTCACAACCAATAATTGGCTTTAAGCATAATCCTTGGCCTTTTGATAAAAGGTAAGAGCACCAAAAAGATTTCCATGATCCGTAATAGCTACAGCAGAAGAACCAAAATCCTTGGCCTTTTTACATAGATCATCCAGTCTAATAGCTCCATCTAAAAGACTATATTCTGTATGACAGTGTAAATGAGTAAAATCCATAATTAATCTCCTACGTATAAATACCTTTTTATTTTTTGGGTAGGAGTTTTTTCAAAAGGCTCTACTTGCTCTAGGATTTTATTTATCCTGGAGTACGCTGGCAAAACCTTATTTACCTCTTCTTTTATTTCTTCTAATATTTTTTCTTTTTTACTTCTAAGCTCGCTTTCCGTAAGATTTCTCCAGGAAAAAAATCATCCAAGTATTGTTGATCAAAATAAATTCTGGCTATTAATTGATTTCCTTTAGAGTATACCAGAGATTCTAAGACAAATTCATTATCATTTAAAACAGATTCTATTTCTTCAGGATAAATATTTTTACCGTCAGCTCCGATAATAACACTTTTACTTCTGCCCTTAATAAATAGATAGCCATCTTTATCTAAATAACCCAGGTCTCCAGTTTTCAACCAACCATCAGAAGTAAAGGTTTCCCTGGTTAAGGTAGGAGCCAAAAAATAGCCTTTCATTACATTTTCACCTTTTACCAGAATCTCTCCTTCCTTTCCCTTACCTTTTCTAGCTATCCTCACTTCAATTCCTGGTAAAGGCAAACCACAAGAGCCAAGTCTAGTCTCTTTAGGTCCAGTACCTGCTATCAAAGGAGAGGTTTCTGTCAAACCATACCCTATACAATAGGGGAATTTAGCTTCTCTTAAAAACTTTTCCACCTCTAAAGACAAAGAAGCTCCGCCAATACAAAAAGCCTTTAAATTTCCACCAAAAGTTTCTTTTAATTTAGCACCTATTTTCTTATTTATTTTTTTTCTTAAAAAGGGAACCTTATAAATAAGATTTAAAAGAAAATTCTTTTTTATTGTCTTTAAAACTCTATTTTTATATATCTTTTCTATAATCAAAGGAACGCTTAACATTATATCTGGCTTTACTTTTCCTAAAGCCTTTATAAGCAACTTAGGAGATGGCTTACCTTTAAAGTAAAATATTTCTGCTCCATGTAATATGGGAGCTATCATTCCCAGGCTAAATTCATAGGTATGAGCAAGAGGTAAAATAGATAAAAACTTATCTCCATCTTTAATATCTACCAGCTTAGCAGCTTCTTTAGCCACTTTATAAATACCTTGAGGGGTCAACATTACACCTTTAGAATTTCCTGTAGTTCCAGAGGTATAAACAATAGAAACACATCCTTCCAATTCTTTTAAAGCTTCAGTAAAAAGAAATTTACTTTTCCAGCGTAATAATTCCTCTTTACCGCGTTTAAATATTTTTTGAAAATAATCTGTACTTTCCTCTTCTAATAAACAAAGATTTTCAATATCAATAAAACATACTCCATCTAAAGAAGAATCAGCAAACTTTTGATAATTTTTTTTATCTATAAAAACATAACTAGATTTAGAATGCTTTATTAAGTGTTCTAAAGAGCTTGTTGGAAAATCTACCAATAAAGGTACACATATTCCTTCATTCAGAACTATGCTCCAAAAAGCTATCACCCAATAAGGAGAGTTTTCACTTATTATTGTTACCCTACCTCCTTTTTGAAAACCATGCTCTTTAAGAAAGGAAGCATATCGTAATGCTTCCTCTCTTAAATCATTGTAAGTAAGTTTTTTTTCTCCTACAAAAGATAAGCAATTATTGTTTTTATATTTTTCTACTGTTTCATGAAATTTGCTTTTTAAGTCCACCAGCTTTCCTCTCTTTAAAGTCCCAGGTCTTTATTAATCAAAATTACTGTAATTCTTTTTTCTGGAAAACATTTTTCGTGAATAGTCCACACATTACAGATTCTATCTGGACTGTTACAATCGTGGCACTCACCAGTGGTAAGACAAGGAGTTTTTTTATTTAAGCGCATAGTATTAGCTGGAGCACTTAACTGTTTTACTCTCAGCATTGCTTCATCCAGGTCAGAGACAATCTTATTTCTTCCCACAAGCATAATGACCTTTTTAGGACCAAAGGCTAAAGCCCCTACTCTATTGCCAATCATGTCCAGATTTACCAACCAGCCGTCTTCAGTAAGGGCATTGGTCCCGGTAAAAAAGAGATCCACCAAAAGCGCCCTTCTTCTGTTTTCCAAAGCCTCTTCTGGAGAAATGTCTTTACGATAAGTATCAATAACTTCTATATCTTCTCTTTTTCTCAGCAAATCATAAAGCCCACTTTGCACAAAGGTCATGGAGCCTCCCCAGGAAAGGCTAGAAGGATTAATAGCTGGCAATAACTTTTCTAAAACCAGTTTTCTAGCTTCCTCTTCAGAAGGTACCACATACGCTGAAAACTTATTCTTTTCCAACTTTTCCTTAACCTTATTTAACCTCATTTCCCAAAATTTTTCTAAAAATTCACTCAATCTTAAAACCTCCAACTGAGCCGAAGTTAAAAAACCCCTTTTATTTACCTTTATCTAACTAAAAAAAAAAAGTTTTTTTTTTGCCTGGTTTTTTCTGTTATTTAAGGCAATTAAAGGAAAACCAGCAGATTAGGCCTTAAAACTGGCAAAAAGGGTTTTTTTCAGAAAAATAATCAAATAACCCTAAATCCATTAGGTATTTTAAAAGTCAAAACAAACATCTTATCTTATGACAATTATTGACTAAAATATTTTTTTATGCAAAACTAAAAAATAAAATAAAAGGAGGTGAAAAATGAGTGAAGAGGTCAAAGGCTCTGTAGAGAGTTTAAAGAAAACTGCTAAAATAATTTATTTTCTAAATTTAGCTTCTTTAATTTTTGGTGTAACCAGTATCATTGCAGTAATAATGGCTTATATTTACCAGAGTTCAGAAAATCCCGAATGGATTAACACCCACTTTCGCTGGCAAATAAGAACTTTCTGAATAAGTTTTGTAACTGGAATAATAGGTGTAATTTTATCTTTTATCCTCATTGGCTATTTAGTTTTTATATTTCTCTTAATCTGGTGGATTGTACGCAATATCAAAGGTCTCAAGTGGTTAAATGAAGATAAACCAGTAGAAAACCCAACTACTTACTTTTTCTAAAAATATAGGGATAAACCTGGGCAACAATAGCTCCACTAAACATTAACACACACCCCCAAAAAGAACGGGAGGAAAGGGTTTCTCCAAGCAAGAACCAACCAGTTAAAGCTGCAAACACAGATTCTAAGCTCAAAAGAATAGAAGCATGGGCTGGGGGAGCATCTCTTTGGGCCACCACCTGAAGAGTATAAGCAACCCCAGCAGACATAAAGCCACCATAGAGCAAAGGAATTAGGGCATCATAAATATTTTGAAGAGTAATACTTTCTAAAACTAAAGCTACGAATAAACTAATAAGTGAATTTACAGCAAATTGAATAGCAGAAAGCAAAATACAATCTCGTTTAGGAGCAAAATAGGCAATAGCTAAAACATGAAAGGAAAACATAAGGGAACAAATTAAAACCAAAAAATCTCCATAATCCATAGAAAAGTCTTCTTTTATGGAAAGTAAATAAAGTCCAACTACAGAAAATAAAACCCCTATAATAATCTCTATTCTAATTTTTTGTTTGAAAAATATTCCAAGCAAAGGGACAATAACTACATAAAGTCCGGTAATAAAACCAGCTTTGCCTGCAGTGGTATAAACCATGCCAACCTGCTGAAAGGAGCTTCCTAAAAACAAAAGAACTCCCAAAATAAAGCCTGCTTTTAAAGAAGGTTTCAATTCTTTAAAAAAAGATTGAGGTTCTTTATCTTTATAAGTAAAGTAAATTAAAGGTAAGAGACTAAGAGAACCCAGGGCAAAACGAATAGCATTAAAATAAAAAGGGGTAAGACTGTCCATGCCTACCCTCTGAGCTACAAAAGCAGCTCCCCAGATAAAAGCAGTAAGCAAAAGAAGTAAATCAGCCTTAATTACCTGCCAATCTAAACGCATTCCAGAACTCCTTAAAAAATTAAAGGGGAGAACTTATTACAAGATTTTTTTTGTCAACAGATAAAATAGGAAAAATAGAAAATTGTGTCTTTTGAAGAAAAGATTAATCTATTTTTTTATCTGTTTAAAAATATTTTCTATATCTTTCAAATCAAAGGGTTTGGTTAAAAAGAAATTAACTCCCAGTTGAAAGGCTTTTTCTTTTATTTCTTCCAGCACATGACCAGTAATAATTACAATTGGAACCTTTACTCCTAAATCCCTTATCTTTTTTGTGCACTCAAGACCATTTAATTTGGGCATTTCTATATCTAAAAAGATTAAGTCAAAGTGATTATCCCTTTGCAATAAATTTAAGACTTCTTCTCCATTTTCTACAACAATAAAGTTGTCCTGCCCTAAAATCTTAAATACTTCTGTCATTAAAATTCTATTATCCAGACTATCATCAGCTAACAATATTTTATAATTTTCTTTTGTTGTCCTTTTTAAACTTAACTTCTCTTCTTCCTTTTGCTTGGGAACATCCAGGGTAAAAGGCAAGATAAAAGAAAACTCTGTTCCCTGATCAGGAACACTCTTACACTCTATTCCTTCTCCTCCCATTTTTTTTACCAATTCCCAGGCAATAGCTAATCCCAAACCTGTACCACTATATTCTCGGTTCAACCCTGTACTTACCTGGATAAAGGGTTTAAATATATCCTTTTGTTTTTCTAGAGGAATACCTATTCCTGTATCCTTTATTAAAAATTTAACCCAAGCAATATCCTTTTCTTCTTTTATTACAGTTGAAGAGAAAATAATTTTACCTTCAGAGGTAAATTTTAAAGCATTGGATAATAAATTGTTTAAAACTTGTTCTAAACGAAGCTTATCACAATATACCCAAAAAGAATCTGATAGATTACAATCAAATATAAATTCTAGATTTTTATTCTCACATTGAATCTGATAAGTATGGGCAATATTTTTTAGAATAAAACTTAAATTATTGGTTTTATTTTTTAATTCTAAAGAGCCTGCTTTTAATTTAGAAAAATCTAAAAGATCGTTTAGTATTAATACCAGGTTGTTAGCAGAATTTTTTATTAAAGATAAATATTTTTGATTTTCAGGTATTTTTAATTTTGTTTCCAGGACCTGAGTTAGGCCTAAAATTACATTTAAAGGAGTTCTAATTTCATGGCTGATGGTAGCTAAAAAGTTATCCTTTAATTTATTGGCCTTTTCAACCCTTTGAGTTTCTTCTTTTAAAGCCAAAACCATTTTTTTTACCTGTTGGTAAAGATAGCCAAACTCATCTAAATGAAACTTTTCATTTTCTTTTTGCCAATCTATATCTTCATTTAATTCTATTCTTTTAGCAAGAAGGGTAAGTTTAGATAAAGGGCTGATTACATTTTTATGCAGAAAAAAACAGCTAAAAAGAAGATAAACCCCAAAAGGATTAAGCTTATTAAAGAAATATAAGCATAGTTTTTAAATCTTTGAATGAACTCATCTAGTCTTTTAATTACAAATAAATCCAGATTTGCCCCGGAAAATTTAAAAGATAATGGTTTTAAATAAAACCCCTTTTCCCAAGAGCGATACTCATCTACTCCTGAGACCTTAAGAGAGTTTAACTTATCTAAATCCAGCCAGGAAGAGCCTACAACAAATTTATCTCCCCACTTTACAGCTAAGCCCAGCTGATTTTTCTGAGAAAGCTCTTTTAAAAAACTATCTCCAGGAAGAGGAGAAAAACTAACCAAGTACCCTATTCTTTTCATACTTTCATGTAAAATTGGAACTTTAACTGACAAATATATTTTTGAATCTAGAAAAGCAAATTCTACATCTTTTTTTAATTTATATTTTCTAAAATTTTCATTCTCAGAAGTAGAAAACACCAAATTGTCATTTATATCTAAAATATTTATATGCTCAATACTACTACTTTTAAGTAATTCTTTAAGTCTTTTTTCTCCATAAAATGGTAAATCTAAAGATAAAACAACCCCTAAAACATTATCTTTAGATATTTGATAAGTTTTTTCAAGTATATTTTGAGCTTCATTATTCAATATTTTATCTATATAAAAAGTAGAAGAGTCTATATTCTCTTTTATATATTCATTATACAAGTAATTATATAAATATAGTGAAATCGAAAGAAGCAAAACAAAGGAAAAGAAAAAATAAAAAATATTGATAAGAACTTAACCTGTAAAGATTTCGGTTTATTTTTCATACTCAAATACCTTAATATCCTTATATATTCTATGAGCAGCAAAAAGAATATTTTTCGGTATATTTAAACCTAGCATCTTAGCCCTTTGAATATTAAAGGCCAAAGCATAAGCTCTGGCATCATCTATAGGGATATTTCCTGCAGCTACTCCTTGCAAAATTTTTATAGCTTTTTCTCCTGCCTGCTTACCCATTTCCTTAAAATCCACTGTAGCTCCACCTAAAAGGCCTAACTGACAAAAATAATAATTAACAGCAATATCTGGAATCCTAGAATTCTTTATGGTCCAGGCTAATATTTCATTAGGTCCTACTATCTGCTTACCTTGCCTAAGAGATAAAGCCAAAGGATAAATAGCATCTACCTGCTTTTTTTATTTATTTCTAAAATTATCTTCTTGTATTCTTCAAAATTCTCAACAACTATGTTTTTTATTTCAATATCTGTTAAGTCTTTAGTTTCTAAAAATATTTGCTTGCTCAAGGCTTTTCCAGTAGTAGTATTATCTGTAATAACCAATACGGTCTTTAGATTAGGCAAGATATGTTTAAATACATTTATACTTTTCTGAACATAAAGTTTTTCATATACTCCAGTTACATTATATCCAGGCTTTTCTCTGCTTATCATAAAATTAAAAATTTTGTTATAATCTTCTGGTAATCCATTTAATCCAGTAAACACAATGCTCTTGTTCTTATCTTTTAAAAAATTCATTCCAACGTATAAAAAGGAGTTGTCATCAAAGCATATAATTATTTCAGGATTTATTTTCTTTATAAACTCTATGGCCTCTTTTGCTACTTTTATAATTGATTTATGCTCTACATTTTTATTTTTGTATCCAATGTAAAAATCAAAAAACTCAACCTTTCCAGCCAAAGGAGAACTATTAAAGGCTTCTAATACTCCCTCCCTTTGAGGTCCTCCGCAAACATCATCACAGTCATAACTGTGCACCAATACTATGCGCTTGTTTTCAGCCCAGGAAAAAGTAGAAAAATAAAGAATAAAACTTACAAGAACCAAAAAGACCAGGTAAAAGCGAGAAAGCATAAGGTAAACTCCTAATTTTTTTAGGATGAGAAAATAATTTTTTTTTAAAAAGAGGTCAATTCCAAGGAAGAAAAATAAAAAACCCAGGATGCCGTGGGTTAATTGAGGTTGGGACTCGTCTCTTTAATGGGACCAGCCCTTTCTTTTTACTTGGTGTTAGTCCCCCAACAACTAACCTTCACTAACATCCCAGGCTTAGTATTTATATAAACACTTTTTCCTTTTAGTCTAGTGAATTCTATCCTCGCTTGTTAAGATATTGGCCATAAATACTTTTAACTTTGCTGGCTTCTTTATAACCCAAAACCTTTTATTTTCCTGGCTAACCTTTTTTAACTCTTCCTTAATCTTTTTTTGTAATTCTTTAGCCAGGGCAATCAACTTTTTATTTTCTTCTCTCAGATGAATTATCTTCTCTAGCTGGCCTCTATCACTTTGTAAAACCTCTTTTATTACTTCTTCTCTTTTTTGAGCCAAAGCAAACGCCTGCTCTATATCTTCACTTTGAAGGGCTTTTTTTTCCTGGGTATAGATATCATAAATAGTTTTCATGGCTCTAATTTTTGGCAACCTTTTTTACTTCTTCTCTTAAATCACTTACTATCTTCTTCCACTCCTCTAAATGAGGTAGCAATTCATACTCAATTAAATCAGCCAGCAAAATCCAGTCTTCATTTTTTGAACATCCAGTATTTCGGTAAAAAGATCTGATAAAATTTCCAGATTTTCTTCTAAATGTGGCACTGCTATCAAGTTAAGTTCCTGCCTTATAGCCCCAATCATACCCATAAAGTCCCTAAGTACCTGTAGAAAATCTTGATACATATCCAGGGCTTCAAAGTCATTAGTTTCCCGAAAAAGCTCGCTAACTTCTTTGCCTCCCTTAAGTAGTAAATTTATCACCTTATAAAGCTCTCTGGTAATATCTATTGCCAGCTTATCCACACTAACTGTTTTAATCTCTATTTTCTCTATTTCTTCAGTTTCAATATCTTCAGCTTGATGAGGATAGATCTCTGAAAAGGCTTCGTCATTAACATAGACATCTGTTACAACCCTGTTTTTTAAAGGCTCTTCAGCCATTACTTTTACCAACAACTCTTCTAAATTATTAAATTTTTTTACTTCTAAATCGAGCTTTTGCCCATCGATAACTATCATTATTGGCCTCCTCCAAAAGTTCTTTTTAAAAAAGAATTCAAAAAATATACCAATTTAAAAAAATTTTTCTTTAACTTTTCTTAAAAAGGAGTGATATTGGTGGGCTAATTGGTAAAAATCATCTACTGAGGAAAACCCTTGCTGAGATTGAGCTAACCAGAGATGGGTTAAGGGATAAAAATACCTGGTCTGCTCCAGTTTGGAAGTTAATTTTAAGTGAAATAAAGAAATTTTTTTGTTTTCTTTTGGCAAGGGGATAGGCACTTATGCTTCTTAGTTGTTCTTTAAAAAGAAAAAAATAACTTTCTATTTCTGCAAGTTCTTGTTTTAGCTTATCATCTAGATTTAATGCTACAAAATTATGCTTATTACTAAAATCTAAATTATTAACTAAAAATTAAAATAAAAAAGTGAAAAAAGACAATATTTGAATATCTTTATCCTTATTATGATTTAAATTTTCTAAAAAATAAGTATTATTTAAAAATGTTGTTTTATAAATTCTACTATTTAAGGATAAGGATTTATATTCTTTATCCAGGACAAGTTTAATTGCTAAAATAACATCTTCTGGTTGTATAGCATATCTACACTTATAATCATTACATACTTGATCAAAATTACAGGGATGGCAATCTAAATTAGGCTCTAAGCAAATACAATCTTCTAAATAAGGTCCTGTATCCCAGGCCTGGGCAGTAGCCAAAAAAAGAGCTACTATTTTTAAATTAGTTCCTGCAGCAAGATGCATGGTGCCTGTATCATTGGTAAGTAAAAGAGTAAGCTGGTTTAAAATAGCTTGCAGGTCCTTAAGCTCTGTCTTGCCCACAAGGTTAAAATGGGAATAATCTGCCAATTGTTCAAACCTGTTAGCCAGCTCTATTTCGCTCTCAGTACCCAGCAAAACTGGAATAAGTTTAAATTTTTGGAGGCAAATTTTTCCCACCCTGACAAAATAAGCCACAGGCCATCTTCTTTTATTGTCACTTGCTCCCAGTTGAAAGCCTATTAGCCCATATCCTGTGGGTAAGTGGAAAAATTTCTTCCATTTTCTAATACTGTCCTCAGAGGTAGCTCTTAGCTCTAGTCTTACTTTTGCTTGTTTTTGGGGATCTACAATCCCTAAATAAAGGTCTATTAAGTTTATAGGAGAAGCCTCTCTAAATTTAGAAGAAGCTTGTAAAAAAGCTGCCCAGCTATTGTTGTAGGTACTAAATCCCCATTTATCCAGCGCAAAGCCCAGAGTCTCCTTTCCCAACACCAGAGTCAAAATTTTAGCAGACAAAGAAGGAGTTAAATTGATAATCTGTTCAGGCTGAAAATCTCTTTTTATTCGCTCTAAAGAAGCAAAAAGCTGTTCAAGGCCTTTCCACCACTTATCTTTACTCAAAGAAGCTAAAATCTCTCCTCCAGGAAAGGTATAAATTTTATCCACATACTGCAAAAGCCTGGCTGCCGCTTGAAAATTTTCCAGACACAATAAAGCAACCTCTTTTCCCTGCTGGTGTAGATAAGAAAAAAGAGGCTGGCTCTGGATAATATCTCCAAACCTCGTCAAATTTATGACCAAAATTCTTTTAGACATGTTCCAATTTCAAACGGCCAAAATAGGCCTGTCCCAAAGAAATACAACCATCATTGGGTGGAAGTTGTTGGTGGAGCAATAACTTTACCTGTTTTTGGGTAAGGTTGCTGATTAAAAGTTTATTTAGAGAAATATTTTGCATCACTCCCCCACTAAATCCTAAAAACTCCACTCCCATTTTTTTAGCAAAATGGACGCCAAGTTCAGTAAGAATTTGAGCAATGGTTAAATGAAAACGCCTGTCTTATTGAGCAGGACTAACCTGGTCTTTGATATCCCTGATAATTTGTTGAAATAGAAAAAGGGTATCCACTACAAGAAGGTCTTCTTTTTCTATGGTCTTCCAGGTATAGATTTTCTTTTCCTGAACATCTTGAATCTTTTCCAGCCTAATAGCTGCCTGTCCTTCGTAGGAAATGTGCTTAACAAGCCCAAGAAGCGCTGCCACCCCATCAAAAATCCGCCCCAGACTAGAAGACCAGGGAGTGTTTATTTGCTTTTCCAGCATAGAAAAGAGTAGTTGCAGGTTGTTTAAATTGTACTTCTTCCAGGGCCAGTTATAATCCATATCTTCCTGTAACAACCAAAGTACTCCCAAGGCTATGCGCCAGGGCTCTAAAACAGCCTTTTCTCCCCCTGGCAAAGGCAAAGGCTAAAGGAAACAAGCCTTTTCCTCTCCAGGTTTTCTGCTTCTACATAAAGCAATTCTCCGCCCCAGATATTTCCATCTTCTCCCAAACCAGTACCATCTACAGCCCAACCCAGAAGAGGAGTTTGGAGCTTATGCTCTGCCAATAAAGCATAAAGGTGGGCATAATGATGCTGCAAACTAAAAAGAGGGATATTTTTTTCTTTAGCATATTCCTGGGCAAAAGAGCTACTAAGATAATCTGGATGTAAATCTCTCACTACTGCTTTGGGAGATACTTCCAGGATATTTTCCATATGTTTTACAATTTCTAAAAAAAACTCATAGGTTTCCAAATTTTTTAAGTCTCCTATATGTTGAGAGACAAAAGCCTGGTTGTCCTTTAAAAAGCAAATTGTATTTTTTAACTCCGGTCCAACTCCTAAAATACTTTCACCTTTTTTAGAAAGAAAAATAGGAGTAGGTACATATCCTCTAGCTTTTCTAAAAAACAATCTCCTCTCTTTATCCATTCTAACTACACTATCATCACACCTAATAAGAATATCTCGATTGTGAAATAAAAAGTAATCAGCTATTACATTTAATCTGGAAAAGGCTTCTCTATTTCCAAGACTTATGGGTTCAGAAGAGCTATTACCAGAAGTCATAACCAAAACAGGAAAATTATCTTTAAAATCATATTGTCTTAAAAAATAAAAAAGTAACATATGTAAAGGAGTATAAGGAAGCATTATGCCCAAGGTATTGGTATCTTCTGAAATATTATCAGGCAAAAAGAAGATTCTTTTTTATCCAGAACCACTATAGGATGAGCCAGGCCAAGCAATTCTTTTTCTTCCCAGGCATTGACCAGACACAGGGACTTTATTTGCTCCAGATTCTCCACCATTAAAGCCAAAGACTTATGCGGCCTTTTTTTACGCTTTCTAAGTAAATCCACTACCTTTTCCTCTCTGGCTTCACAGGCCAGGTGAAAGCCTCCCAGTCCTTTTAGGGCTAAAATTTTCCCTTTTAAAATTAGTTGTGCAGTAAGCTCCAAAGCTTCTCTTCCCCTTGCCAACTCTTTGCCCTCTCTATCTACTAACCATACCTCTGGGCCACACTCGGGACAGGCATTTGGCTGGGCATGAAATCTTCGATCCAAAGGATTTTCATATTCTTCTTGGCACCTGGCACAAAGGGGGAAACAGGCCATAGAAGTTTGGGGCCTATCATAAGGTATGGAACGCGTAATGGTGTACCTTGGGCCACAATTAGTACAGTTGGTAAAAGGATATAAAAACCTTCTATTCTCAGGATTAAAAATATCTTTTCTGCAATCAGCACAAGTAGCCACATCTGGACTAATAAGCACATTGTGTCCCTGGCCCTTTTCACTGGCAACAATCCTAAAATCTGTTTCTTCTGCAACCAGACCTATATTTCTGCTCTTTAAATCTACAATTTCAGCTAAAGGTGGTAATTCCTGAACTAATTTTTGCTGAAAACATTCTACCTTTCTCTTTTCTCCTTGCACTTCAATCACTACACCCAGAGAAGAATTCTTTACCCACCCAGTAAGATCTAGTTCTTTGGCTAATTTATAAATAAAAGGTCTAAATCCAACTCCCTGCACTCTTCCATTGACAATAAACTCTTTTCTGGTCACAAATAAGTCTCCTGGTATTTTTTGTTTGGTAAACTAAAAATAAAAAAACAAAAGGAAAAGCAAGTGAATACCACAAAAACTATAGCTTAGAAGAAATCCAAGCTATTTATCAGCAAATAACCCAAAACCAGGAGGTGGTAAACCTATTAAATGCCGTTTTCCACCCTTTGGTTCTCACCCTGCCTAATAGACAGGTCGTATTTGCCAATAAAAGTTTTGAAAACTATCTCCAGGTTAAACATCAGGATATCCTGGGCCAATACCTGGGAAAAATCCTGGGCTGCGTAAATCCTCAAGAACTGGATGCATGCTGTGGAGAAACTCTATACTGTGCTTATTGTGGGGCCAACAAAACATTTCAGGCTTTAGAACAAGAAGATCAATACTCCACTGAGTGTCATATATTAAGTAAAAGAGATAGTACCATAGATAGTTTTGACTTAAAAATAGACGGTAAAAAAATATATATAAAAGGAATAAGTTTATATTTATTAAACATAACTGATATAAAAATAAACTTAGAAGATTAGCTTTAAGAAGTTATATCATATATAAATCAATAGATTCTATATCTGCAATCAACCTGTCAATAGATTTTGCTAAGGAAAAATGTAAGAACAAATATTTAGATAATGCTAACTTAGAGATAAAAAAATAGTAAACAATCTAAAAAATATAGAATAATAGCTGAAGCTGAAGAAAATAAAATAACTCCTAATCTATCTTTTTCTCTTCTCTTGGCATATTAAATAAACCATAAACAAGCTAGGTAAATTATTAGAAGAAGATATTGAAAGAATAGTTGTAACAGATGAAAGTGAAGATGTTGAATTCTGGTCTGATTTTGATTTACTTGAAATGATCCTAGAAAGTATGCTGATAAATGCTTTACACTACAGCAGAGAAAAGGTACTATGTGGAACTAAAGAAGTAGAAGAAAGAATAATTTTTTGGGTTGAAAACAAAGGAAGACTAGAAGAAGAAGTAGAAGCCAGGATTTTTAAACCCTTTATCAGCGAGCAAGGATTAGTAACTGGAGTAGGAACTTACTTAATCAAACTCTTAGGAGAAGGGATTTTAAAAGGAAAGGCCTGGCTGGAAACAGATAAAAAACAGGAAAAAATAGTTTTTTACTTTAGTCTTCCCAAATTACAAGAAGATGAGTAAATTTATTAAGATAATAGAAGCCAGGCAAAATAATTTAAAAAATATAAACTTATCTATTCCCAGAAATAAATTAGTGGTTATTTGTGGACCTTCTGGCTCTGGAAAATCTACCTTAGCCTTTGACATTGTCTATGCTGAAGGACAAAGAAGATACATAGAATCCATTTCAGCTTATGCCAGGCAATTTTTACCCAAATTAGATAAACCCAAGGTAAAGAAAATAGAAGGTCTGTCTCCGTCTATTGCTATAGAACAACACTCTTTAAGTAAAAATCCTCGTTCAACCATTGGCACAACTACAGAAATCTACGATTTTTTAAGGGTTTTTTTGCCCGTCTGGGTATACCTCATTGTCCCCAGTGTGGAAAACCCATTGTGCCTCAAAGCAGTGACCAGATCCTAGACCAAATTCTTAAACTCCCGGAAGGTACTAAATTTTTCTCTTAAGTCCCTTAAAAGAAAATCAAAAAGGCAGTTTTAAGGACCTTTTTATCCGTTTAAAAAAGCAAGGATTTGTAAGAATAAGGTTGGATAATAATGTTTATACCCTGGATAATCCCCCTGTTTTAGATAAAAACAAAAAACACACCCTGGAACTGATTGTCGACAGATTGATAAAAAAGAAAAGCATTGCCAAAAGACTGGCAGATTCCCTTGAGTTAGCCTTAAAAATGGGAGAAGGTAGAGTAAAACTCTTTTTAGTAGATGAAAATAAATCCATTTATTTTTCCACTCAATCCCATTGTCCAGAGTGTAAAATATCCTTACCCAACATTACACCCCAACTTTTTTCCTTTAATAGCCCTCAGGGAGCATGTCCCAGATGTTCAGGGCTGGGAAGTGTAGATTATTTTGAACCTCATCTTATAATACCCAATGAAAATTTAAGTTTAAAAGAAGGAGCTATTCTTGCCTGGAGAAAAAGCAAACTTTTAACTAAATACAAAGACATTATCTTAAGCATAGGAAAAAAATATAAATTTGACCTGGACACTCCTTTAAATCAATTTTCCCCTCAAGCAAAACAGGTGCTTTTATATGGAGATAGCAATTGGCCAGGAGTGATTAATATTGTAGAACAGTTGTACCAAAAGGATTTTTATTGGCATCAACAATTAAAAATCTTTTTAAATTCTCATACCTGTCCAGAATGCAAGGGCAGTCGCTTAAAAAAAGAAGCCTTGAGCGTAAAAATAAATGATTTAAATATTTTTGACATCACCAACCTTTCCATAGAAAACCTTTTTTCTTTTCTCCAGAATCTAAACTTTTCCCAGGAACAAGAAAAAATAGCCCTTCCTCTTTTAGAAGAAATTTTATCCAGATTGTCCTTTTTAAAGAATGTGGGACTCAACTATTTAAGTTTAGCCAGAACAATGTCCTCCTTATCCGGAGGGGAAGCCCAAAGAATTAGACTGGCCTCCCAGCTGGGCACCGGGCTGGTTGGAGTAACCTATGTCCTGGATGAACCTACCATAGGCCTTCATCCTCAAGACAATCAAAAACTCATTCAAACCTTAAAGGAACTTCAAAAAAAGGGGAATAGTGTGCTGGTAGTAGAGCACGATCAGGAGACCATTTTAACTGCAGACCATATAATAGAACTAGGGCCAGGTTCTGGAGAGCACGGAGGAGAAGTTGTTTTTCAGGGCAATCCTCAAGAACTACTGCAAAGCAATACCCTTACAGCCAGATACCTAAAAAAAGAACTCTCCATTGAAACCTATTACTCTAAAAGAAACCCCAAAACTTTATTACCCTGAAAAATGTTTCTACCAACAACCTAAAAAATATTAACTGCTCTTTTCCTCTGGGTTTGCTCACTGTAGTTACAGGAGTTTCAGGCTCAGGAAAAAGCTCCCTAGTGGTAGATACCCTTTATAAGCACCTGGCTATCTTAAAGGGAGAAAAGGTTAACAATCCTGGAAAAGTAGAAAAAATAATAGGTGCTGAGCAAGTAGATAAGGTATTGGTTATTGACCAAACGCCTATAGGCAGGACCCCTCGTTCCAACCCTGCAACCTATACCCAAGTCTTTGATGAAATAAGAAAAATATTTGCCAATACTCTGGAAGCCAAGAAAAAAGGATATACTCCTGCTCGCTTTAGCTTTAATTTAAAAGGTGGTAGATGTGAAGCCTGTGCAGGAGAAGGACAAATCAAGGTAGAAATGCATTTTTTACCCGATGTTTATATTACCTGTGAAGTTTGTAAAGGGAAGAGATACAATAGAGAAACTTTAGACATATTTTATAAAGGCTTAAATATACACAATGTCTTAAACCTGACAGTTGAAGAAGCCAAAAAAATATTTTCAAATCATCAAAGTTTAGTTAACAAATTGAACTTACTGGAGGAAGTTGGTTTAGACTATTTAAGGCTTGGTCAGCCAGCTACTACTTTAAGTGGTGGAGAAGCTCAAAGAATTAAGCTGGCCAGAGAATTAAGTAAAAAAACCCTTCCCAGGACACTTTACATTCTGGATGAACCAACCACAGGATTACATATTCATGAAGTAGGTAAATTGATAAAAGTATTGCATAAATTGGTAGAAAAAGGAGCAACAGTTATTTTAATAGAACATAACCTGGATGTAATAAAGTGTGCAGACTACATCATTGACCTAGGACCAGGAGGAGGAGAATTTGGAGGAGAAATTATGGCCACAGGCTCTCCAGCAGAAATTAAAAACAACCCCAACTCTCTTACAGCCAGATTTTTATAACTATTTTTTTCTTTTTTTATCTGCAATTACCTTGGTCAAACCGGCAAAAAAACCACTTAAAATGCCCAAGGCCAGAGCTCTGGCAGGATCAAAACCAAACCAGCTGGCAATAAGCCCAATAGAGCCTCCGACAATAACAGCTCTAAACAAAACTTCACTTTTAGACATAGGTACTTCTCCATGGATAAAATAAAAAAAGATTTACGCACCCTTTTGCTCGCCAAGAGAAATCAGCTACTTCCCTCTCAAGTAGCAGAAAAGAGCAAATCCATTACCAACTTAGTTTTAAAATATTTCCCTCTTTCTTCTTCAGAAAGAGTTTTTCTTTATCTTCCAATAAGAAAGGAAGTCAATACCTGGTATCTAATTGAAAATTATTGGAAAAATAATATTGAAGTTTTTTTACCCTGTTGTAAAGAAGAATTTGGACTAATGCATTTTTATAAACTGGAAGATAAAAAACAACTTCAAACTGGTAAATTCAATATACCAGAACCCCGTACAGATATATGCACTCCCTATTTAGGTACTCCTCCCAGGATTATATTTTTACCAGGAGTAGGTTTTGACTGGAATAGGTATAGGCTTGGATATGGAGGAGGATACTATGATAGACTTTTAGCTAAAGATGATTTTAAATCAACTCTCAAAATAGGTCTTGCCTATCACTTTCAAATTGTAAATAAACTACCTAAAGATAAATGGGATAGGCCTGTAGATGTAATTATTACTGAAAAAGGAATTTTTTAAAATGAAAAATCCAGTTTTTTTAAGCTTTCAATTTCCTAATTTAAACAAAGTAAAAGTTTACTTTGGCACCAGAATAGGAGGCCAAAGTAAAAACAATTATTCCTCGCTCAACCTATCCTTAGAAGTAGGAGATGACTCCCAGGATGTCCTGTCCAATCGCAGGTCAGTAAAAAATACTCTTCAGTTAAAATACTGGCTGGAGTTAAAACAGGTACATGGAGATAAAATTCACCTTTTTACCCAACAAAGGGAAGACTTTTTTTCTGGCCCTGAGCTAGAGGGAGACGGCCTTTTTACTACTCAACCCAAAACAGGTTTATTAATTAAAACTGCTGATTGTCAGCCCCTCTTTTTACAGATAAAAAGCAAAAATTTATTGGAGCCTTACACTGTGGTTGGCGAGGAAATGCACTAAATTTTCCCCAAAAAGGCCTAAAATTTTTTATTCAAAATTTTAAACTCTCTCCCCAAGATGTTCTGGTGGTAAGAGGACCAAGTCTGGGGCCTTGTTGTGCAGAATTTAAAAACTATAAAGATTACTGGCCACAGGAGTTCTGGCCATATTTTAGTACTGAAGAAAAAATAAATCTCTGGCAACTTACCCAAGAACAAATAAAAAGCACAGGCATTCCTGAAGAAAATATTTTTCCCTGGACATATGTACCAGATGTAATAGCCACTTATTTTTTCTTATAGACGAAATAAAAATTGTGGGAGACTGGGAAACTTTATAGTATTAGTCGATTAAATTATAATTCTTTAGTTTTCTATACAAATAAGTTCTTTCCAGACCTATATTTCTGGACATCTCAGAAATATTGCCTTTAAATTTTTGTAAACTTTTCTCTAAAAATAACCTTTCAAAATTACTTCTCGCTTCTTTAAAATCAGCAGGAAATGCTTCCCAAAAATCCTGCTCCTGAAAAGAACTACCTCCTCTTATCTCTCCAGGCAAATCTTCTGAACCAACTATTTTTCCAGCATATAAAATATACATTCTTTCAATAAAATTTTTAAGCTCTCTTACATTTCCAGGCCAGGAATATTCCTGCAACAGAGACAGGGCTTCACTAGAAAATTTCAAGGGCTTAAAATTATGTTCTTGACTGAGAAAATTTACAAACTCTTCTATTAAAAGCGGGATATCTTCTTTTCTTTCTCGTAAAGGAGGAACTTCCAGGGGAAACACCTTTAAGCGAAAATATAAATCCTGCCTAAAATTCCCCTTTTTTATTTCTTCTTCCAGATCTTTGTTGGTAGCAGCAATAACCCTGACATCCACTTGAATGCTCTTACTCCCTCCCACTCTTTCAAAACACTGTTCCTGTAAAATGCGTAAGATTTTGGCCTGGGTCTTAAGGCTCATATCTCCTATTTCATCTAAAAACAAAGTTCCTTTGTGCGCCAGTTCAAACTTACCTTTCTTAGCTTCTAAGGCACCAGTAAAGGCACCTTTTTCGTGTCCAAAAAGTTCTGATTCTATGAGTTCTTCTGGAATAGCTGCACAATTGACCGCTATCAAAGGATAATTGGCTCTTTTACTTTGATTATGAATGGACCTGGCCACGATCTCTTTTCCTGTGCCATTCTCACCAGTAATCAAAACCCAGGTATCAGTAGGAGCTACCTGGGCAATCAATTTTTTGAGTTGGCGAATTTTAGGGGATTTTCCAGTAATTTCCTGGACCCTGGAAGCACTGATTCTAGCCCTTAGTTCCCTATTTTCCTTTCTAAGCCTCCCTATCTCCAGACCCTTTTGCACGACCAAAAGCACCTTTTCCAGAGATAAAGGCTTTTCAATAAAATCATAAGCACCCAGCTTTATGGCTTTTACTGCTGTTTCAATGGTTCCATGTCCAGAAATCATTACCACAGGTAAATCTGAATTAAACTTTAAAATCTCCTGTAAAATCTCCAGGCCATCTTTACCCGGCAACCAGATATCCAAAAAAACAAAATCACAATCTTTTAATTTGGTTAACCCCTCTTCGCCACTTTCTGCTTCCAGACTTCATATCCTTCGTCTTCTAAAATACCTCTTAGAGAAAAGCGAATGTCTTCTTCATCATCTATAATCAATATCCTATACATCTTTTCCTCACTATACAGGAAGTTCTAGAACAAAAATACTTCCCTTAGGAGTATTTTCTCTGACCCTTATATAACCATGATGGTCATTAATAATTGTCTTTACAATAGCCAGTCCCAAGCCTGTCCCACCTTTTTTCTTGGAAAAATAAGGTTCAAAAATTCTACTCCTTTCTTCCACAGACATGCCAGGACCTGTATCCTTTATTTCTATGAACACCTTATCCAGGGCCTGTTCAAAAAAAACTTCTGTACTAATTATCTTTTCTTTGCTTTCACTTAAAGCTTCTACAGCATTTAAATAAATATTTATAAATACCCTTTTAAGGGCTTCTCTATCAAACCTAAAAGGAGGAATTTCTGTTTTACAAGAAAATTCCCAATTTATATCTCTATAAGTATTTTTAAAGTCTTCCAGAATTTCTTCCAGCAAGGGAACGAGATAGTCTTTGCGTAAATTTACTTCTGGAAGCTTCGCAAAACTGGAAAAGTCTTTAACCAGTTCCTGTAAGTGATCTACCTGCCGAATAATCAAGCTGGTACACTCATAAAAGGCCTTATCTTCTATTTGAGTTAAAAATTTCTTCTGCAACCTCTGGGCAGAAAGTTTAATAGGAGTAAGGGGGTTTTTAATCTCATGGGCAATTCTTCTGGCAACTTCTTTCCAGGCAGCAAGCCTTTGCATCTTTTCCAGTTCAGAGATATCTTCAAACACAACCACAATACCACCCATTTCCCCAACTTCTTTTAACTTAACTGCACTAACCAGAAGTTTAACAACTCTATTATTTATTTCCAGATCCATCTGTCTTTGCCATTGAGAAGAAGGGAAATTGTTTAATTGCTCCCAGACTTCAGAAAACAACTCTCTATAATCAGCACTTAACAATTCCCAGGGTCTTTTGCCTATAATCTGCTCCTTGGATAGGGCTAAAATATTTTCTGCAGCTTTATTTACTGTACTAATTTCTCCTCTTGAATTTAAAGAAATTACCCCTGCGGTAATATTATTTAAAACTGCCTGAATATAACTATTTTGACTAGCCAGTTCTAAATTTTTTTGAGCCAAACGCCTGTTCACTTCATTGAGATTTTCCTGGCTTTTACGCAAATCCCTGGCCATGGAGTTAAAGGAACGCACCAATAAGCCAAGTTCATCATCTGCACTGTCCTCTAAAAAGACATCCAGGTCCCCCCTAGCTATGCGTTGAGTACCAATGGCCAGAGCCTGAACAGGCGCTGAAATCTCTCTGGAAAGCTTAAAACCAAACCAGGTAGAGCCAAAAATAATCACCAGAGTCATAATCCCCAAAGTAGTATAAAGACCAGCCTTAATGGGCTGCTTTAGGCTCTTTAAATTCTTATATTCTTCCAAACCCTTGGCTATATAGTCTAGTTTTAACCACAAACCCTGCTCCAGGGTCTCGCCTACCACTAAATATCCTGTTTTACCCTTATCTACAGGCCAGATACCCACCATCAAATCCCCATCTTCAGCAGGATAAATGGCTGTAAAATAAGTAGGTTCTAAATCCTTTTTTCGCTCAAATACTTCTGCTTTGATTTTAGGCCAAAACTTATCCCAGGATGCGTTAGCATGCCAATTTTGCTCTCTTCCTTGAGGAGTAAGCACCCCAACCAAACTCAATCCATATTCTTTTTGCTTTAATACTAAAAAGCGGTCCATTCCTTTACCGCCCCATAAAAATTCTTGTTCCCGTATTTGATCTACAAGTAAGCCGGCAATTTTTTGTAATCTTTTTTGAGAAGAACTATAAAAAGTCTGGGCTACTTCTAAAGATTTATCTAAAGAGGTCTCTATTTGGGTTTGAAACCAGAAATCTACAGAAGTTTGCACCAAACGCACAGCAATAAAAAACATTAGCAGGGTAGGAATAACAGAAAGAGAAAAAAAGACTAGAACTAACCTGGTTCTTAGTTTAGAACCTAAAACCTTTCTTCTTCTTTCTATAAGTAATCTAAATACATTACGAATAACTAAAAAAAGTACTACTAACAGTAAAATTAAATTAAGATTAAACAGAGCTAAGAAAGATAGGAGTTTACTCCAAAAACTTTAATTCTACCCAGGTAAGACCTAGAATTAAAAAACACCTCCAACAGCAGCAAATAACTCCCTCTGTCTTCGCTTTCTTTCTTTAGTATCCTTAGGATTTACTTCTATCTTTTTAACATAAACTAATAATTAATTTCCATTTCATAGTAATAAGGACCACTTAAATTGAAATTCCAGAAAAATAAAATCTTTTTTAACCAGTTAGGTATTTTCCTGGCTTTTATCTCTGCTTCTACTATGATTTTATAAGTAAACCCCCTGTCCACTTTAGACCAGGAACCCAGATTAACTTCAAAAACTTTTATCTCATTAAGTAAAGAAGCAAAGTTAGAATAAGCTGTTTTTACATTATCTTTTATTAAAACATATTCATTTTTAATCATATCCTTTTTTACAACTATATTAACTATCTTTTCACCAATTTTTGAGTCAAAAAACATCTTATTTTTTTTAACCATTTTAATTTGAACATCAATAAAAATACTATCTCCCAAATCTACATATTTTTTTATCACATCCTGTTCATTTAAATTTATCTGAAAATCTAAATTTATTCTATTATTAAGGTTATCAATACTTAAATTATATATTTCAAAAGCAAAACACTTGTTAAAATATAAAACAGCTAACAGTATAAACAAAAAATATTTTCTCATTTTTCCCCAATTCTAATTATTAAAAAGTTTTTGTAAACTAAATCTAAGGTTAGTATATCGCTTATCCAGACCTTTTTTATTTAATCCAATAAATAAAGCTTTTTTAGACCCTATTAAAACAGCTAGTTTACGCGCTCTGGTTAAGCCAGTATAAATCAAATTCCTTTGTAAAAGCACAAAGTGCTGGGTTGCCAGGACCATTACGATTACAGGAAATTCACTTCCTTGAGATTTGTGAATACTTACAGCATAGGCCAGACTAAGTTCCTCCAGGTCTTCTCTAGAGTAGAGTACCTTCTGTCCATCAAAATCCACTTCCAGACTACCTTCTTCTGGCCAAACCCGGGTAATAAATCCCAAATCCCCATTAAAAACCTGTTTTTCGTAATTATTGGCTAGCTGAATAACCCTATCCCCTTCAGAAAAATAAATTTGCCCTCTTTTTATTCTTTTGTTGTTACCAGAATTTAACCTGGCTTGCAAAGCCTGATTTAAACTTATGGTCCCCAATTCGCCTTTATGCATAGGAGTTAAAACCTGTACCTCTTTTTTGGGATCAAAACCATAGATTTTAGGAATCCTTTCACTGACCATTTTAAGGACTAACTCTTTGCTGGCCACAGGATCTTCTTTTTCTATCCAAAAAAATCAGAATAAGGAGCCTCAAGTTTACTTTTAAGGGGTAATTTGCCCTCATTAATACGGTGGGCATTGAGCACAATAAAACTTTCTTTAGCTTGTCTGAAAATCGAAGTTAGTCTTTTGCTGGCAATGGTCTCACTTTCTAAAAGGTCACTTAATACATTGCCCGGTCCAATAGCAGGCAACTGATTGATATCCCCAATTAAAATCAATCGACAGGTAAGAGGCAAAGCTCTGAGTAAAGCCAAAAATAACGGCGCATCAAGCATGGAAACCTCGTCCACAATAACCACTTCAGCCTTTAGTTTGTTTTCTTCTCCCAGCTCAAATCCACCTTCAGGTTTAGCCTTAAGTAAACGATGAATGGTGCTGGCCGGGAAATAAGTGGACTCTTCCAGCCTCTTAGCAGCTCTGCCAGTAGGTGCACAAAGTTTAATTTTATAATCCTGGGTTTGAAAAAGCTTTACTATAATTTTAGTAATAGTGGTTTTACCTGTACCAGGACCTCCGGTGAGAATGAATACTTTGTTTTCCAAGGCTAACCTTACAGCTTCTCTTTGCTCTGGAGTCAAATTTATCTTTTGTTCCTGTTCTACTTTTTTTATCTTTTCTTCCAAATTCTTTAACTGAATGTTCGGTAAAGGAAAGGTAGCCAAATGATAGATTCTAGAAGCAAGTTCTTGTTCCAGGGAATAAAAATAACTTAAATAAACAGCCTTTTTTAGCCCCTGCTCCTTTAAATCCAGGATAAAAATTTTCTTTTGTGCTGCCATTTCCTCCAAAGCAGATAAAATTACTTCTTCTTCTACTTCTAAAAGATCCTTTAGTAATTTTACTAATTCTTCCTGAGGGTAAAAAAGATTTCCCTTTTCAGCCAACTCTTTTAGTAAATAAAAAACTCCTGCTTCCAGACGAAAAAAAGAGTCTTTACTAAGCCCTAATTTCAGGGCCATACTATCAGCTCGTTTAAAACCAATTCCCCGAATATCTTTGGCCAGGGTGTAGGGATTTTGCTTAATTTTAGCAATGGCTTCTTGACCATACTTATTGATAATTTTTTGCACATAGCCTGTAGAAATCCCATGTGACTGGAGAAAAAGTACCAGATTACGAAGATTTTGCTGGCTCTTCCAGGAACTTACAATTTGCTCTAGCTTTTTAGGACCAATTCCCTCTATTTGCAAAAGTTCTTCTGGTGAATCATCAAGCACCTCTAAAACCCTACTACCAAAGGCTTCTATTAACTTTTCTCCTGTTTTTTCCCCAATTCCTTTAATTAAATTGGAGGTTAAAAATCCCTTGATTCCTTCCAAACTTACAAGTTCTTTGCGCACTGCTTCTTCTACCCAAAACTGCCGTCCATACTTAGGATGATTTTTCCACTTCCCCTTTAGTTCCAGCTCTTCTCCAGGATACAACTCCCCCAAATACCCACAAGCAGTAATATTCTCTTCTTTTAAATGAAAAAGAAAGGCAGTATATCCATTGTCCTGAGAATAAAAAAAGATCTTTTTTACTTCTCCCTTTAAAACTTCCATGAACCACCTATTGTTATTTTTCTATAAGTCTTGTATTTTACCTTTAACTATGCTTAAAAACAAGATTAAAAAGAGGGAAAATTTTCACCTTCAAGGAGTGCAATATGCATGAAGTTATTATCATAGGCTCTGGTCCAGCAGGCTTGTCTGCAGCCATTTATACCAGTAGAGGCGGAGCCAAAACTTTGGTTTTAGGCTGTAATCCCAAAGTAGCAGGAGAATATGTCATTGACAATTATTTTGGCTTTCCTGAGCCCATTCTGGGCAAAGACCTAATTGCCCGTGGAATAAGACAGGCAGAAAAATTTGGAGCAACTATAAAGTGTGAAAAGGTTGTAGCCATTCATCAGCAAGAAAAGTTTTTTGAAGTAAAAACAACCACTAACCTCTACTCAAACCAGACTACTCATTCTAAGCTACAGGAGTAAGCAGAATAAGGCCTGGCATCAAAAATCTAAAGGAATATGAAGGCAAAGGAGTCTCCTATTGCGTAAGTTGTGATGGATATTTCTTTAAAAATCAAAAGGTAATGGTTGTAGGTGAAGGGGCCTTTGCTGCCAACCAGGCCCTTGAGCTTCTGGAATATACTCCCTTTGTAAGCCTTTGCACCCAGGGAAAAGACTTAAACATCCCTGAAAATTTTTTGGAAAAGCTAAAAAAACACAACATTGAAATCTTACAAGAAAAAATAGAATCTCTGGAAGGTAAAGAGACCCTGGAAAAGGTCAATTTCTCCAATGGACAAAGTCAGGAAGTAGCAGGCTTATTTATAGCTATGGGTGAAGCCAGTTCCCTTGATTTTGCCTATTCTCTGGGGTTAATTACTAAGGGTAATTTTATTGAAGCAGATTGCGAACAAAAAACCAATATTCCAGGAGTATTTGCGGCTGGAGATTGTGTGGGTAGATTTTTACAAATAAGCGTGGCTGTAGGAGAAGGGGCTATTGCTGGCAAATCAGCCCTAACTTATTTGAAAAATAAAAAATAACTATTTTAAGGAGGTTACCCCTTAATAGTCTAAAATAAACTGATTTAATTCTTGTTTATACAATCTCCACTGGGGTAAAAATAAGTCCAGAAGGGATTTAAAACGCTTATTATGGCTTTTTTCCAGAAAATGAACTAACTCATGGACTATTACATATTCTAAATGTTCGAGAGGCCTTTTTATTAACTCTAAATTAATCCAGATCCTTCTGGCATAAAAATTACAACTTCCCCACCTGGTTTTCATCTTTTTTATCCTTACTTCTCTCGCTTTTACTTCAATTATCTTTTCCCATTTTGGACTAACCTTTCTAATTCTTTTTTTAATTCCTTTCTTAACCAATTTTCATAATATTTTTGTTTTTGCTCCAGAGTATAATTTGAAGGAACATAAAAATATATGTGTTTTTTATCAACTATCTCTATTCTACTTCTTTTAGCATCTTTTAGCTTTAAAATATATTTTTTACCTTTAAAATAATGAACTTCGTTAGAAACATATTCTTTTGTTTTTATTTCTTGATGTTTGATTTTTTCTATATTCTTTTTTATCCACTTATATTTACTAAGCACAAAATACTTTATAAAATCCTCAGAAACATTTTTAGGAGCTGATACTCTTACCTTTCCATCTGGAGGTAAAATACTTAAATAAATGTTTTTTATATTCTTTTTTAAAATTAAAACTTTTATATCTTTAATTATCAAGTTCACTTTAAAAAATCCTTGCTTTATATCTTATCTTGTAAATAAAAAACTAACAATCTAACCTTTTAACCCATATATTTTTTAGCCATTTTTCTATTTCCTGATTTTTAATCAACCCAACAAACAAATACCTACTTACTTTACATAAAAAATTCAATTTATTTTAACTTAGAACCTTTTGACTTTTAACCTCATTCTTTTTAAATTCTTCCCATGCAAAAACTTGGCTTCATCTTTTTTGCTGGCGGTTTAGGAGCTCTTAGTCGGTATTTCCTGTCAGGAGTAGTTTATCGCTTTCTCCAGCCCCCCTTTCCCTATGGAACTTTTATAGTAAATATTCTGGGTTGCTTTCTTTTTGGTTTTATTTTTGAACTGGCAGATAAAAAAGTATTTATTTCTTCAGAATTAAAAACCATACTCTTAGTTGGTTTTATGGGTGCCTTTACCACCTTTTCTTCGTTTATTTTTGAGTGTTTCCAGCTAACCAAAAATCAGGAATGGTTATTCTTAACCTTAAACTTTTTAGGGCAAACCATTTTAGGATTTATTTTCCTTTTTTTAGGAATTATCCTAGCCAGACTAATTTAAGGGGATAACAATGTCTTCTTTTAAAATGCTCCGTATCTATCTTGGAGAATCAGACAAGTATAAAAACAAAAATTTATATGAATATATCCTTAATTTAGCTAAAGAACATAACCTAAAAGGAGCTACTGTCATTAGGGGTATAGCTGGATTTGGCTCCAATTCTTACATTCATACCAGTAATATACTGCGTTTATCAGAAGACTTACCTATAATCATTGAAATTATAGATGAAGAAAATAAAATATTTTCTTTTTTAGAAATAATAAAAACTTTTTTTAAAGAAGGGACAATTGTGCTTCTGGATATAGAAAAATCTTATCATTTTCCTATACTAGCAAAAGACATAATGATTAAAAAAGTAATAAGTGTAGAAGAAAATGAAAATTTAAATAGCATTCTTAATCTTATCCTAAAAAATAAAGTAAAATTTTTGCCAGTAATAAAAGATAAAACCTTACAAGGAGTTATCACTGGAAAGGATATTTTAGAAAAAATAGATTTAAAGCTAAAAATAAACTTAACTTATGAAGATTTAAACAAAGAAATACAATACATGGTAGAAAAGCAAAAACTATCCTTAACAGCCAAAGACCTGATGCAAAGAAAAGTAAAAGTAGGTTATCCTCAATGGAAGCTGGATAAAATTTTACACTTTATGTTTGAGAATAAAATAAAAAGATTACCCATTGTTAATTCCAATTTTGAACTTCTAGGTCTAATAACCAGGACTGATATCTTGAGCTACCTGGCCCACTACACTTCTCCTAAAAGCAGTTTAAACCTGTCCTTAAAAAGTGGTACAACTGCCAAAGAACTGGCTACCTTGGACCTACCTACTTTCAGTCCAGAGGAAAAAATAGAAAAGGCTATTGCTGACATCCTTAAATCTCCCCTTAAAATGGTGTATGTCTAAATGAGAAAAAAGAAATAAAAGGAGTTGTTTTTGATTCTGACCTTATAAAATACTTCATAGATGACAGCTCCAATTTGTTAAATAGGTTAAAAAATATTTTTGGCTCCCTGGATAAAGAAAAATATTTAAAAGATATAATGCGCACAGATTTTATATCTGTCTTGCCAGAAGAAAATTTGGGGACAATTATTCATATTTTTAAAGATAAGGAAATAAAGAGACTTATTGTTATGGATGAAGAAAAAAAATTTCAAGGAGTTGTAGAAAGAGATAGCATCTTAAGTAAATTGCTCTAAAAACCAACTTACCTAATTTAAGATAAAAAAAGCGCTGCTAACAAAGCAGCGCTTTTTTATTTTTCTTATTTTTTAACAAATTCTAACTATCCAGTTCCAAAGCTCTGGTTAACAGGTTTCCAAAGCTTTTGCTGCTTCACTTTCAGGTTTGGTCTTGATGTACACATAACCTTCCTCCCCTGCCCTTACAATCTCTGGGTCCAGAGGGATTTTGGTTATAAAAGGCACTTTCATTTCCTGAGCCAATTTTTCTCCTCCACCTTCACTAAAAATATCCACTTTTTCTCCACATTTGGGGCAAACAAAGCCACTCATGTTTTCCACAATCCCCAAAATGGGATTGCCCAGTTGCCCACAAAAGGTAATAGACCTGCGTACATCATCTATGGCTACGCCCTGGGGAGTGGTTACAATCACAGCATAGGAGTCATTTCCCAAAAGCTGCATTACACTTAAAGGCTCGTCCCCTGTTCCCGGAGGGCAATCCACAATCAAGTAATCCAAATCACCCCAGGTAACATCCTCTAAAAACTGACGAATAAGCCAATTTTACTGGCCCACGCCAGATAACAGCCTCATATTGAGAAGGTAGTAAAAAGCCCAGAGACATCACCCACAAATTCTTGCCCCAGGGCACAGGCTCCATAAATCCCTTTTCCACATGTGGTTGAGTGCCCTGCAAACTAAGCAGCCTGGGTACAGAAGGACCATGTACATCTACATCCAATAACCCAACCTTTTTACCCTTTAAGGCCAATCCTACTGCCAGATTTACGGCAACAGTACTTTTACCAACTCCACCTTTACCTGAAAGCACTACTATTTTATGTTTAATTCTGCATAACACCTTTTTAATTTTATCTTCTTTTTCCTGACCAGAAAGGCACTTGTCCTTTTTAGCACAGCTAGAACACTTTTCTTCAGCCATTATTTCCTCCCTTCATAACTCTTTTCTAGTTTTCTATAAATAGCTTCTATTTCTTCACTGGCTTTAGCAATGGGTACTTCTATTTTTTCTCCTGTATTTCTAAGTTTTACTTCTACAATACCTCGCTCAATACCTTTTGCCCCCACAATTACTTGCAAAGGAATCCCTATTAAATCCCCATCTTTAAACTTAAATCCAGGCCTTTCATCTCTATCATCCAGCAAACAATCCAGTTTTTTACCTTTTAAATCCCTGTAAATATCTTCAGCCAAAGCCAGAACTCTGCTTTCCTTTGGATTTAAAGCAATAATCAAACAATCAAAGGGAGCAATGGGAGTTGGGAAAATAATTCCATTTTCATCATGGTTTTGTTCTATACAGGCAGCCAGAACTCTACTTACCCCTATACCATAACAACCCATAATCATTGGTTTTTCTTTACCATTTTCATCCAAAAAGGTCGCCCGCAGCGCTTCACTATACTTGGTGCCCAGTTTAAAGATATGTCCTACTTCTATTCCTTTGGTAAGGCTAAGGTTTCCACCACAACGAGGGCACTTATCACCCTCAACTACATTTCTAAGATCTAGGTATTCCTTAATTCTGGCATCCCGTTGAGGGTCAAAATGTTTAAAATGGGTATCTTTTTTATTGGCTCCAATTACATAATCACTATCCAAAGCCACTTCCAGATCAGCATAAAGTTCATCCACTTCTAAACCTACAGGTCCAGCAAATCCCACAGGTGCTTTGGACCATTCTTCCACTTCTGCAGGAGTGGCCAGACGAATTTCCTGGGCTTTTAATTTGTTTTTTAATTTTACTTCATTTAACTCCCTATCGCCCCGAATTAAAACAGCCACTTTTCTATCATCTACCTATAAAGCAAAGTCTTTAAAATCTTTTGAGCTGGCACCTTTAAAAACGTGGCCACCTCTTCTACGGTATGTTGGTTGGGAGTGAGCACCTCTTCCAGTTCTGCCACCTTGCCCTGTTTATTTTCTTGCTTTTCTAACTTTACTTCTGCCTTTTCCAGATTGGCTGCATAGGAACAATCAGAGCAAATAGCGATGGTATCTTCTCCTGTATTGGCCAGAACCATAAACTCATGGGAAAAGCTTCCCCCAATCTGGCCCGTATCTGCTTCCACTGCTCTAAACTTTAATCCCAGTCTAGAAAATATACTGGAATAAGCCTCATACATGTTTTCGTAGCTCTTGTTAGCTCCTTCGTCGTCTTTGTCAAAGGAATAGCCATCCTTCATGATAAATTCTCTGCCTCGCATAAGTCCAAAACGAGGCCTAATTTCATCTCTAAACTTAGTTTGAATTTGATAGAGGTTTAAAGGAAGTTGCCTATAGGATTTTACCTCGCCTCGAATCAAATCTGTAACCACTTCTTCATGAGTAGGACCAAGGCAATAGTCTCTCTCGTGCCTGTCCTTAAATCGAAGTAGTTCCTTGCCATAAGCATTCCAGCGTCCAGATTCCTGCCAGAGTTCTCCAGGTTGTACACTAGGCATTAAGATTTCAATAGCTCCAAAGCGCTCCATTTCCTCTCGAATAATCTGAGAAATCTTCTGTAAAGAACGCAAGCCCAAAGGCAAATAGGTATAAATTCCAGAAGTAAGCTTTCTAATCATTCCTGCTCTAAGCAAAAGCTTATGACTTATAACTTCTGCTTCTGCAGGATCTTCCTTTAAAGTGGGAATATAATATCTAGACCAATACATTATTCATCCTCCAGCTAAGTTTAACAAATACGGGGCAACTGCTCCCCTTCCAGCATATCCAGAAGTCTATTGCCACCAAGGCCTGTCTTTAAGACCACCTTGCCTGCATACTCTTCTTTTACTTCTCCAATAACAGTAGCATCCTGTCCCAAAGTATCAGCCTTTAAAATTTCCAGAGCCTGTTCTTGATATTTTTGAGGTAAAATCAAAATAAGTTTGCCTTCATTGGCCAAATAAAGAGGATCCAATCCCAAAAAGGAGCACCCTCCTTTTACCTCTTCTCTTATGGGAATACTGTCTTCTTCTATAAAAATACCTACCTGGGACTGACCAGCAATCTCATTTAAAGTAGTAGCTAATCCTCCCCGGGTGGGATCTCTTAATACATGCACTTCTGGAATATTTTTGACCAATTTTTCAATAAGCAAGTTAAGTGGGGCAGAATCACTTTTAATCTCGGTTTCAAAGGAAATGCCCTGCCTTTTCGAAAGAATGGTCAAGCCATGATCACCTATAGTTCCACTTACAATCACCACATCCCCAGGCTTAGCCCTACTACCTGCAGGAGCAGGGTCTACCAATACTTCTCCAATACCAGTGGTATTGATAAAAATCTTATCCACAGCCCCTTTGGGCACTACTTTGGTGTCTCCTGTTACTAAAAAGACTTCAGCCTTTTTGGCAGCTTCAGCCATGGACTTCACAATGGTCTCCAGAAGGTCCAATTCCAGACCTTCTTCTAAAATAAAGGCACAGCTTAAAACTTAGGTTTAGCCCCTAGCATGGCCACATCATTAACCGTGCCATGCACAGCCAGAGAACCAATATCTCCTCCAGGAAAAATAATGGGATCTACAGTATAAGAATCAGTACTCATGCTAGTGGTGGCTTTATCTCCCGCAAAAAAGCAGCATCATCTAACTTATCCAGATAAGGATTGCTAAAGTATTTGACAAAAATATCCTTGATTAAACGCTGGGAAGCCTTACCTCCACTTCCATAATCCAAAAGCAATTTTGACATAACCTATCTCCTAGAATTAGAGAGAATATTTATAATAAGCAGCACAGGAGCCTTCAGTGGAAACCATACAAGGTCCTACTGGATGCTGCGGAGTGCAGACCTTTTTAAACAAAGGACATTCATCAGGACGAATAAGCCCTTTTAAAACCTCTCCACACTTACACCCTTTAAGGGGAGGAACCTCAGGAAACTGCAAATCAAAGACCTGAAAGGCATCAAAGTCTGCATATTTTCCCTTAATTGAAGGCCACTTTCTGGAATCTCGCCAATACCTCGCCAGAGTGCAGCACAGGGCTGAAACACCTCTGCTAACACCTCTTGAGCCTTTACATTGCCTTCTGTTTTTACCACTCGCTTATAACTATTTATTATCTCAGCCTTACCTTCATTTTTCATCTTAACCAAAAGATAAAGGGCCTGAAGAATATCCAGAGGCTCAAAGCCTCCAATCACTGCTGGTATGGAATATTCCTTAGCCAAAAAAAGATAGGGTTTTACGCCAATAATGGCAGAAACATGCCCAGGTAATAAAAAGCCTTCTACCTTTAACTGGGGATCTACCACCAGTGCCCTTAAGGCCGGGGGAACCAGCTTGTGTAAACAGAGGACAAAAAAGTTTTTCACCTTTTCCTTTTTAGCTATTTTTAAAGTGGCTGCAATAGTAGGTGCTGTGGTTTCAAACCCCACCCCGATAAAAACCACTTTGGCCAGAGGGTTTTCCCTGGCCAGAGTCAAGGCATCAAAGGGCGAATAAACCACTTTTATCTTAGCTCCTTCTGCCTGCAGGTCCTTTAAACTCTTTTTATCCGGGCCTGGCACACGCATTAAATCCCCAAAAGTAGCCAGAATGACATCTTTTTTAGCCAATTCAAAAACAGGGCCACTTCTTTTCATGGGTTACACACACCGGGCAACCTGGCCCAGAAACATGAATGAGGTTTTCTGGAAACAAAGAACGCAATCCAGACTGAAAAATAGCTACAGTGTGCGTGCCACACACTTCCATAAACCTGAAAGGCGCTTTTAGTTCAGCTGTTAGCTCAGCCAAAACTTGCTTACACAGTTTGGCATCCTTAAACTGATTAAGTAAGTTCAATGTTTAACCCCTTTTCAAAAAGTTTTAAGGTTTCCAAAGCTTCTTCTCTATCCAGGCGTCTTATGGCAAAACCCGCATGGACAATGACAAAATCCCCCACTTCTGGCCTTTCATCTATAATATCCAAACGAACCTTATTTTTTACTCCACCCACTTCTACTTCTGCTTCGTCTCCCACTATGGACTTAACCTCCATAGGCACAGCTAAACACATGCTGCCCTCCTCTGAAAAATTTTCCCTTCTTGTTAAAGGGTTCGATTATTGGTGTCAATCTAGAAAACAATTTCTCATCCCCACTTAGTACCCAATATCCTAAATTCCTTGGCTTTTCAAAGGAAAAGTATTTTCAGAGTTTACAGCCAAAAGAAAAAAGTTTAAAGAATAGAAGATTTAATGAGCAAATCAAAAAAAATGCAAACAAAACTTACAGCCTTTACTTACAATCCTCTCTGGCCCATACCCTGCTTTAAGGAATGTGTTTCTCTTTGGAAAGAATATTTAATGCCCAAACACATCCAAAAACACTCCCTCTGGGTGGGAAGTATTGCAGAACAAATCGCCTTTTTGCTCCAAAAAAAAGGCTGGAAACTTAAGCCAGAGCTTTTTTTAGCTGCAGGTCTTTTACATGACCTGGGAAAACACTATACCATTGTCCATGGAGGGGCTCACAGCCAGCTTGGGGCAAGTCTGGTTCTAAACCACTATTTTAATCCAGCTTTGGCCCAGGGCGTGATTCACCATGTGTTCTGGCCAGGAGAAGTGGACTTACAAAAATTTCCCTTACCTTTAATCATTATTTACAGTGATAAAAGGGTAAAACACACCCAAGTGGTCTCCATTGAAACCCGTTTTCAGGATCTTTTTAAGCGTTATGGCACTTCTAAGGAAAAAAAAGCATGATTCAAAGGTCCAAAGAACAGGCCCTGGCCATTGAAAACCAACTAAACCAAATCTTAGGAGTAGATCTCAATGCGTATCCTTTTAGTTGCCGGCGGCTGGTCTAACGAAAGAGAAGTCTCCTTGACTGGTGCCCAAAAGATAAAAGAAGCCATGGAAAAACTGGGTTATGAGGCGACTTTATGGGATCTTACTCCAGATTATAACCACTTTCTAAAGCTAGCCAAAGGTCACGATTTTGTATTTTTAAATTTACATGGCCTTCCAGGAGAAGATGGCAGTTTACAGGCCCTACTGGATCACTTTCACATCCCCTACCAGGGATCTGGTCCCTTAGGTTCTTATCTGGCCTTAAATAAGGCCTTAAGCAAGCAAATCTTTAAAAGCCACAATCTCCTAACTCCCCCATGGACCCTGTACAAAACCAGTATGAGTTCTTGCTCCTATCCTGGCCCATTTCCCCTGGTGATAAAGCCCAACCTGGGTGGCTCTAGCATTGACCTGACCATTATTCAGGAGGAAAAAGACTTAAAACAGCTCTCTCTAAATCCAGAAGTGGAGTATTTAATAGAAGAATATGTAGAAGGTATAGAGCTTACCTGTGGAGTATTGGATAAAGAGGCCCTGCCTCCAGTACTCATACGGCCAAAAAAATCATTTTTCTTTGATTACAAGAGCAAATACGAGCAAAATGGAGCTGAAGAAATCTGCCCAGCGCCCATAGAGCCAGAACTAACCCAAAAACTTCAAGAAACAGCCCTGCAGGTTCACAAGCTTTTGGGATTAAAAGATTATAGCCGCACAGACTTTATTTATACTAAAGACAAAAAACTATACATTCTGGAGGTAAATACCTTACCTGGTATGACTCCTACGAGTTTGTTGCCCCAGGAAGCCCTGGCCATAGGGCTTGATTTTCCTGACCTGATAAAAAAATTAATAGAATTGGGTTTAAAAAAGAAAAACTAGATTTTATGCCAATAAAAACTACTCCTTTACTCTCCACCTATTTTTTTTGAGCAACTACCTCTATCCCCTAGCCTTTATTTCTCCCAGAGTGCGTACAGGCTGGAAAGAAAAGTGTCTGCAAAAAAAACCCCTGCCTACAGACATCTTAATTCAGGCAGCTTCTGTAGGAGAAAGCAAATTAGCCCTGTTAGTAGCAGAAGAACTTCTCGACCAGTATCCAGGCCTTAAAATCACCATTTCCACCAATACCAAACAGGGAAAAGACATTCTCTCCCAGGCTAACAACTTGCACCAAATAGTCTATTTTCCTTTAGATAGTTCAAAGTGGCAAAAAAAGTTCCTGAAAGCCCTTAAACCCAAATTGGTACTTATTTTGGAAACAGAAATATGGCCCAGCTTTTTTTATCAACTAAAAAAACAAAAAATTCCCTTTGCCATTATCAATGGGCGCATGCGCTCCAAAACCTTTAGTCACTATCTTTTTGCCCAAAAATCCCTGGCTCCCCTTTTTCCAGATCTTATTCTGGCTATTTCTCCTAAAGACAGTTTGCGTTTTAAAACCCTTTTCCCCCAGAGCCAAATTACCACCATACCCAACCTTAAATTTGAGCTTCTGGATTTAAGCACAGAGCCTCTGGATTATGTAAAAAATCCCTTATCCCGCTATTTTCCTCCCCAGAAAAATATTTTGGTTTTGGGCTCTGTACGCAAAGAAGAAGAGGAACAAATTTTCTGGCTCATTCAAAACTATCTGCAAGCTGCACCCCAGGCCATAATTGCCCTTTTTCCCAGACACATGGAAAGAATCCCTTACTGGCAAAATAAACTAAAAGACTTTAAATACATCCTTCGCAGCCAACTCACCCGGCAGGTAAAAACAGGAGAAATAATTCTCTGGGATAAAATTGGCGAGCTTGGCTTTGCTTACGCTCTGGCCAAAAGGGCTTTTGTAGGCGGGAGTTTGCAGCCTCTAGGTGGACAAAATTTCCTGGAACCCCTGGCCCAGGGTATAATACCCTTTGTTGGGCCCTATCTGGACAATTTTCTCTGGGTAGGAGAAGAGCTTTTTGCTGCCCAATTAGTTATCAGGGTCAAAGATGAAAAAGAACTTTTGCAGGCCTTATTAAGGCCTCAAAAAGAAAATAGAAAAAAAATTTATCTTCAAGCTAAAGAAATCCTGGCTTTGCAAAAAGGAGGTCTTAATCTTGTCCTTAAACAACTTGCCCCCCTGTTACGCTTTTATTCCAGCTAGGTACGGCTCTACCCGTTTTCCTGGAAAAGCTTTAGCTGATATCCTGGGCAAGCCCATGTTTTTTCATGTCTACAAGCAGGCTAAAAAATGCCTCTATTTCAAAATATCATTCTGGCTACCGACCATGAACTCATTGCCCAAAAGGCCCAGGAATTAAATGTTCCTGTAGTTATGACTGCTAATACCCACAAAAGCGGTACAGACAGGATATTAGAAGCAGCCCAGAAGTTAAATATAGATTCTAAATCCATAGTGGTAAATATTCAAGGTGATGAACCTCTCTTACATCCTGCCATGTTAGAGGAACTATTGATTCCCTTTAAGAATCCAGAAGTAAATATAACTACTTTGGCCAGAAATATTACCTTGGAAGAAGCCAAAAATCCCAATGTGGTAAAAGTAGTAATAGATAAAAACAACAATGCCCTTTATTTTTCCAGGTCTTTAATTCCCTATCCCAGGGAAGAAAATAAACTTTATCTTGGCCATATAGGACTTTATGCCTATAGATTTGAGTATTTAAAAATTTTACAAGCTTAAAGCAGAGCTTTCTGGAAAAGTAGAAGGTTTAGAGCAATTAAGACTATTAGAAAATGGTTATAAGATCTTTGTTCACTTGACCCAGCACTCTTCCTTTGGAGTGGATACTCCAGAAGACTTGCAAAAGGTTATAACCTTAATGAAAACTAACCAAGAAAAAGGAGAATAAACTATGAAGGCCTTATTGGTTCTAGAAGATGGAACTGTTTTTGAAGGAAAATCCTTTACAGGCCAGGGCGAAATAGGAGGAGAAGTAATCTTTAATACTGGCATGACTGGTTATCAGGAGGTACTCACAGACCCCTCTTATCTGGGACAAATCGTCTGTATGACCTATCCCCACATAGGAAACTATGGCGTAAATGAAGAAGATGTGGAATCAGAAAAAATTCAGGTAAATGCCTTTGTAGTTAAAGAATGTGTGAAAAAACCTTCTAACTGGCGTGCAAGTAAAAGTTTACCTCAATACCTAAAAGAACAAAAAGTATTGGGCCTTGAAGGCATAGATACCAGAGCCTTAACCAGACATATTCGAATACATGGTGCTATGCGGGCAATGATTTCTACTGAAGACTTAAATCCCAAAAGCCTCCAGGAAAAGGCGCAAAAACTTCCTCCCATGCAGGGTCAGGCCTTGGCCTATAAGGTCAGTTGTAAACAACCCTACCTCTTTGAAAATAAACCCGTACCTGTTAGCTTTACCCAATTTAAATGGCAAAACAAGGGCTTACCCTTGGTGGTTTTTGATTTTGGAGTAAAATGGAGCATTTTGCGTTTACTGCAAACCTATGGCTTTGAAGTTCTGGTAGTACCTGCCACCACTACCTTTGAACAGGTTAAACAACTAAATCCCAAAGCGGTCTTCTTATCCAATGGGCCTGGAGATCCAGAACCACTTACAGATATAATTGCCACCACTCAAAAATAATAGAACACTATCCTACAGCAGGTATCTGTCTTGGTCATCAAATTTTAGGCTTAGCTTTAGGAGGAAAGTGTTATAAATTAAAGTTTGGACATCACGCCTTAAATCATCCGGTAAAAGAATTAGCTACCGGTCATATTGAAATCTCTTCCCAAAACCATGGTTTTTGTGTAGATATAAGTAAATTGGACTTTTTAGAAGTAACCCACATAAATTTAAATGATAACACCTTGGAAGGATTTAGACACAAAAGTAAGCCCATTATGGCAGTACAACATCATCCAGAAGCAGGGCCAGGCCCTCATGACTGCCAGACCTTTTTTGCTCGTTTTTATGATTTAGTAGCAAACCATTAAACAAAGGAAAGAAAAAATGAGTGCCAATTTAACCCAGGCCAGGCGAAAATTAAATTCCATCCACTCTCTTTTAAAACAAAATAAAGTCCTGGCAGCCACCCAGGCCTTTTACGAGGGAGTTTTAACCTTTCTTAAAGAGCCTTTAATGAATAACGAAAAAAAAGAATTGGCAGAACTCATTGAAAAAACCTTTATTATTTAAACCAAACCCCAAACTAAGAGAAGTCTATCCTCTTTTAGTGGAATACAAGCCAGGAGAGGAAAAACAACTCCTGGAAAAGTTTAAAGAGATTTTAGAACTACTACAAGAAGGCATGACAGAAGTAGCCCAAGAACAACTAGCTGCTCTGGAAAGAAAGAAAAAAGAAGAACTGAGCAAAGCTAAAATTACTTAAAGGAAAAAAAGTAAAGGAAGCAGAAGGGGTTTATGATGAGTTAATAAAGCAGTTCCAGGGAGATACTCAACTCAAGATAGAAATAAGCGACCAGCTCCTGGAAGCAGAAGCCTATGATTCTTCTTTAAAATATTTAAAAATGGCTTATAGAGAAGACCCCACCTCCATTCATGTCTTTAACCGACTGGGCATTGCCCTGAGAAAACTAAAGCGTTTTGAGGAGGCCAAAAAGGCTTACCACCACGCCTTAAAGCTCAATCCCCAAGATGAATATCTCTACTTTAATCTGGCTAGAGTTTATTTAGATGAAAAGGACCTGGCCAAAGCCAAAGAAATTGTAGAAAAAGCCCTGCAAATCAACCCCAATTTTGACGCTGCAGCTAAGATGCTAAAATTTATCAATAAAAAAATTAAATAAGGAGGAAATAAATGCGTATACTCTTAGTGGGTTCTGGAGGAAGAGAACACGCCCTTGCCTGGAAAATTGCTAAGAGTCCCTTAGTAAAAGAACTATACATTGCCCCTGGAAACGGAGGTACAGAAAAACACGGAAAAAATGTACCCATAGAAGCAGATAACATCCCTGAGTTAGTTAAGTTCGCCCAGGAAAAGAAAATTAATTTAGTGGTTGTAGGACCAGAATTACCTTTGGTTCTGGGTCTTAAAAACGCCCTGGAAGAAGTGGGTATAGACTGTTTTGGCCCAGGGGCCTTTGCTGCTCAACTGGAAGGAAGCAAGGCCTTTGCCAAAAAAATTATGCACAAAACCAGTGTCCCTACTGCTGCTTTTGAAGTGTTTGAAGACTACCAAGAAGCTCTTGCTTATATAAAAAACAAATCTTTTCCAGTAGTTATAAAAGCAGATGGACTGGCTGCAGGTAAAGGAGTGGTTATTGCCCAAAACCTGGAAGAGGCAAGCACTACCCTTAAACAAATAATGGAAGAAAAGATTTTTGGAGCTGCTGGTAAAAGAGTAGTTATAGAAGAAGCCCTGCAAGGAGAAGAAGCTTCCTTTTTGGCCTTTTGTGATGGACAAAGGCTTAAGTACCTGCCCTCTTCTCAGGACCATAAGCGCATAGGAGAAAAGGATACTGGCCCCAATACTGGAGGAATGGGCGCTATTCACCTGCTCCTATTTTACCGGATAAGGACATGCAAAAAGTAGGAGATATGGTGATTAAACCTATCATAGAGCACCTGGCGGAAATGGGTCATCCCTTTAAGGGAATTCTTTATGCAGGACTTATGCTAACTGCTGAAGGTCCCAAAGTCTTAGAATACAATGTACGCTTTGGAGACCCTGAATGCCAGCCTTTATTGATGCGCCTGGAAAACGACCTGGTAGAAGTAATGCTTGCCTGCGTTAAGGGAGAGCTGGATAAAGTAGAACTAAAAATAAATCCCAAAAGCACTCTTTGTGTGGTAATGGCAGCCCAGGGTTATCCTGGAAAGTATCCCAAGGGTATGGAGATAAAGGGCCTGGAAGAAGTGGAAAAAGACCCAGAAGTTATGGTTTTTCACGCTGGAACGACTCAAAAAGATGGTAAATACTACACCTCTGGGGGAAGGGTCTTAGGCGTAACAGCTCTGGGTAAAACCCTGATGGAAGCAAAGGAAAAGGCTTACCAGGCAGTGGATAAAATCTATTTTGACAATATGTATTATCGCCGAGATATTGGAGATAAAGGAATAGCCAAGCTTTAAGACAAGGCCAAAAGTCTGGGAAAGCCAGAGCCAAAATGGCCATTCCCAGACTAAGTTTTACCAACAAACCTAAAAACTTACCTAAAACCGCACCCTTGGCAGCCAGCAAGGATTCATCCCAGGATTTACCACTCAACCTTTCAGTAAACAAGCCTCCCAGATAAGCTCCCAGCAAACCACCTATAATGCACCTAAGCCCAAGAAAAAAGGGGCTCCCAGAATAGCTCCTCCAATGGCCCCAATAATAGCTCCCACATTACCCTTGCCACTAAGGCCGTACTTTTTACCTCCCCAGTACTGTCCCAACCACTCCAGAATTTCTCCGCTTAAGGCCAGAAAAACAAGTCCTAACCACCACATTAAAGAAGGGGAAAAGGAGGCGTTAAAGTAATCAAAAATCCCCAGACTAATTAAAACAAGCCAGTTACCAGGCAGGCTAAAAAAATTAAGAGCCCAAAAAACAATAAGTAAAAACAAAAAAAGATAAATCATTTTAACAGGATTCTACCTCTTTGAAAGAAGAACAAACTTTCACCAACAGATAGACCAAAGGAGTATCCAATAAAGCTATGCCCCATTTAATGATTAACTGCCCAGCAATAATGGGTAAAATGGGCATACTACCGTAAAAGCTATGCCTATAAACAAAACTGTATCAATTACCTGAGAGACAATGGTGGAAAGATTATTTCTAAGCCAGAGATGTCTTCCCTGAAACCTATCCTTCCAGAAATGAAAGGCCCAAACATCGTGAGCCTGACTTACCAAATAGGCAATAAAAGAAGCTAAAATAATCCTGGGAGTTGAACTCAAAATGGTATTAAAGGCCTGTTCATGTGGCCAAAAGGGTGCTGCAGGTAAAAGCAAAGCGCCTTTTATCAAAAGTAAGCTAATTAATACAGAAATAAAACCACCCCAAACCACTCGCTTGGCCACATCCTTCCCCCAGATTTCACTAATCACATCTGTAGCTACAAAGGTAATGGAATAGGCCAGCACACCTGCAGGAACTACCAATCCTCCCAAAAGCACAATCTTGGAGGCCAAAACCTGGGAAATAACCAGACTACCGGTAAAAGCTGAGATGAGTAAGATAAGGGCAAAATTTTTGTTCTCCACCTTTTATTTTACCTCCACTTCCTTACTTGCTTCTTCTACTTCTTGAACAAATTTTTCTCTAGCTTCTTTTAACCTTTGAGCTAGATTGGCGTCTTTTAAAGCCAGAATCTGGGCAGCCAGCCAGGCTGCATTTTTGGCTCCAGCCTTATCAATGGCCACAGTGGCTACAGGAAACCCAGGAGGCATCTGTACAGTGGACAAAAGGGCATCCAGTCCACCTAAGCTGGCATTTATGGGAATACCGATTACAGGTTTTAAAGTCTTGGAAGCCACCACTCCTGCCAGATGGGCAGCCATGCCTGCAGCACAGATAAAAACTTCACAACCCTTTTCTTCCATTTCTTTAATCAAGGTTGCTGTCCTTTCAGGGGTTCTATGGGCAGAAGTAATGGTCATAAAATAATCAATACCCAATTCCTCCAGTACCTGACTACAGGGCTTAACCTTATCCAGGTCTGACTTACTACCCATAAAAATAGCTACCTTTGGCATTAATTCCTCCTTATTTTTACTTGTCTCTCAAATCTATTACCCGCACAGCCTTACCCTGGGATTTGGGCAAGGAATTGTGCTCTACCAACTCTACCCGGGGAGTGATTAAAATTTCTTCTCGCAAACTCTTGGCAATACTTTGTTGTAACTGTTTTAAGACACGCATGTCTTCTACAAAATATTCATCCTTTATCTCCACCTTAATCCGCATCTGATCCAAATGCCCTTCTTTATAGAGTTCAATTACATAATTTTGTCCCACTTCTTTTCTGGCCATCAAAACCTTTTCTATTTGCATGGGATAAATGTTAACACCCTTTAGGATAATCATATCATCAGCACGGCCAGTAATTCTATCGATTCTTCTATGCTCACGGCCACACAAACACCTGCCAGGCAAGAATCTGGTCAAATCCTTGGTCCTATAACGAATAAGGGGCATACCTTCTCTGGTCAAAGTGGTCATGACCAATTCTCCCATTTCTCCTTCTGCCACTGGCTCCAGGGTAGTGGGATTTAGAATTTCAGCCAGATAAGCATCTTCCCAAAGGTGCATACCCTCCTGATATACACACTCAAAGGCCACTCCAGGACCATTCATCTCTGAAAGTCCATAGGAATTATAGGCCTTTACTCCGTAAATTTCTTCGATTCTCTTCCTGGCCTCTTCTGTATGTGGCTCTGCTCCAATGAGAAAAATTCGCAAGTTTAACGACCTGGGGTCAATTCCCAATTCTGCAAACACAGTGCTTAAATGCAGGGCATAAGAAGGAATAATGTGTACCACACTTACTTTAAAATCCTGCAACAATTTTATCTGGCGTTTACTATTACCAGCTCCAGCTGGAATGGTTAAACACTTTAACCGTTCTGCTCCGTAATGAATGCCCAGGCCACCTGTAAAAAGGCCATAACCACTCATATTTTGAAATACATCTTCCTTTCTTACCCCTACCATATAAAGACACCTGGCCATAAGCTCTGCCCAAGTGTTTAAATCATTTTCTGTATATAAAATGGCAGTAGGAGCACCTGTAGTGCCAGAAGAAGCATGCAAGCGAACCATTTCTGAAACAGGCCTGGTTAGAAAACCCAGAGGGTAATGTTCTCGCAAATCTTCTTTAGTGGTAAAGGGAAGCTTGCTTACCTCACTTAATTCTTTAATATCCTCTGGTTCAATTCCCTTTAGTTTCTTGGAATAAAAAGGAGATTTTTTGGCTTCCTCTATGACCTTGCGAAGCCTGATTAGCTGTAAGGACTCTATCTCCTCCCTAGACAAACGCTCCTCTGGATGCAAAAAATCCATTTTCCCTCCCCCTTATATCTATTTGGAAAATGAAAAAGTTCTTTTAACCTTCAGAAGGTGCTGGGATATCTGATAGGTTTTCAAAAGCAGTATAACGCCCCAAATAGGCCAGCTCTACCACGCCAATGGGACCGTTTCTCTGCTTGCCAATAATAATCTCAGCAATGCCTTTTTTAGGATTGTCTTCTTTTTTGTTGTAAACCTCATCTCTATACAAAAAGATAATCAGGTCTGCATCCTGCTCTATAGCTCCAGATTCTCGCAAATCCGACAATTTAGGCCTTTTGTCTGTACGCTCTTCCACCTTGCGATTAAGCTGGGACAAAGCTACCACTGGCACTTCCAATTCCTTGGCCAAGGCCTTTAAAGACCTGGAAATCTCTGAAATCTCCTGCTCTCTGGAATCAATGGTCCTACTGGCCTTCATCAGTTGCAAGTAGTCCACTATCACCAGGCCTAAGCCCTGTTCAGCCTTTAGCCTTCTACTTCTAGCCCTAATTTCAATGGTACTAAGGGCTGGAGTATCGTCTATAAAAATAGGGGCCTGGGATAAGGCCGAAGCAGCATCTGTAAGTTTAATAAAATCCTCATCACTGACAAAACCAGTGCGTAAATTTTTCAAGTCCACCTTTCCCCAAGAACAAAGCATTCTCATCATCAATTGTTCTTTGGACATTTCCAGGGAAATATGGCCACAGGAGTTTCGGTCTGGACTGCAGCTCTCATGGCCACATTTAAGGCAAAGGCAGTTTTCCCCATACTGGGCCTACCAGCAATAATAATCAGGTCTGTGGGCTGAAACCCTGCTGTCAGCTCATCCAGTTTATAATAACCAGTGGGAACGCCTGTAACTATTTCTTTTCTTTCAATTCGCTGTTGAAGTTCTTCAAAAACCTTGGAGCTTAACTCCTTACTGGAAACAAAAACAGGTTTTATGGAGCTTTCAGCCAGACTAAAAATTTTTCGCTCTGAATCATCTACAATTTCTTTAATATCCCTGCTTTCCTCAAACCCATCTGTGATAAGCTCTGTACCTGTTTCAATAAGCCTTCTTCTGGTGGACTTTTCCTTTACAATTTCCGCATAATATAAGGCATTGGCACTGGTAGCCACTGCTTCGGGCAAACTGGCCAGATAAAGAGGCCCACCCACTTCTTCCAATTTATTCTGTTTTTCCAGTTCGCTGGTAACAGTAAGCAAATCTATGGGCTTATTTTGACGATGCAGTTCCAAAAAAGTGGAAAAGATAAGTTTATGCTGGGGATAATAAAAATCTTCTGGGACCAGTAAATCTACAAATGGAAAAAAAAAGACTGGCAGATAAAAAAACCCCCCCCAGGACTGCTTTTTCCGCTTCTAAACTGTGGGGGGGGACTCTTCCTAATACTTCCTGGGGGGAAGCAAGATCTCCCCCCTTTTTTTTACTTTTAGCCCTGTTCCTGGGCTTCTTCGCTTCCATGCTTAATAACTTTTACCTTTAAGGTAGCGCGCACATCTGGATGTAATTTTACTTCCAGTTCGTACTCACCCAAAGCTCGAATAGGCTCAGGAATAACTATCTTGCGCTTGTCAATTTCATAACCCAACTCTTGAACCTTATCCGCAATATTGGCAGCAGTAACAGCACCGTAAAGTTTGTCTCCTTCACCCACTCTTACTTCCAATACCACTTCCAGCTCTTCCAATTTTTCCTTTAATTCCTGAGCAGCAAAACGGATAGCATCCATTTTTTCCTGCAATTTTTTCTTTTCTCTTTCAAAAAGCTTCAAGTTCTTTTCTGTGGCCAGCATGGCCAAACCCTTGGGAAGAAGATAATTCCTGGCATACCCAGGCTTTACCTCTACTACATCTCCCAAACGTCCCAAATTTTCTATATCTGCACGAAGTACAACTTGCATGGTTCCTCTCCTTAAATACTCATGGTCTTCTTTTTCACTTCAGTGCTGTGAACAGTAGTGTAATACATCAAAGCCATCTGCCTAGCTCTTTTAATTGCTCTGGTTAAAGCTCTTTGGTGTTTGGCGCAGGTACCAGTAATTCTGCGGCCAATAATCTTGCCTCTTTCAGTTACAAATTGTTGCAAAATATCAGGACGCTTATAATCCAGGACCAAAGTCTTATCTGCACAAAAACGGCAGTATTTCTTACGGGGGATAAATTTACGCACTCTATTATTACTCATTTACTTCCTCCTTCTTGGCCTCAAAAACATCCTCCAATTTAACAGTTACAAACCTGAAAACATCTTCCATTAAACGCAAGTTCCTTTCCAGCTCTGCAACATGTTGAGGGGGAAGACCATATTCCAAACGTACATAATATCCTCTGGTTTGCTTTTTTACAGGATAAGCAAGCTCTCTCATCCCCCAATCATCTACCAAAGCCAATTCTCCACCATCTCTTTTGATGATTTCAGCGATTTTGTCCACCAACCCCTGCTTTTCTTCTGCAGAAAGCTCTGGACTGAGCAAAATCAAAGTCTCATACTTTCTCAACATACAACCTCCTTTTGGACTTTTGGCCCCTGCCTGCTCTAAAAACAGGTGGAGCAAGGAAACAAAACTACTTAGAAAGAAAATTTTGCTCTGTCAAGCAACTCCTTTTCCCTTAATTTTTCCTTAAAAGACAAAAAAGATTTTTTTGAGTGAAGGTAGCTAACTTTCCTATCATTAGTATCCTCTTGACCTATTTTTGAAATTTTTTAGTTAATGGAAAAATGCCTTTCTTTTAGCTCTGATACCTCCAAGCATTTACCTGGCTTTAAATTTATATTCTTCACCGCCAATCACCTCTTTGGTGTATTTTACTTTTCTTCTATTTTTTCTTTTAACTACTTAATTACAAAAATTTAGAGATAACTTGTCAGTACCTTCTTAAAAATAAAACTTACCACAAAGAAGATAACATCTTTTGTTTTCTTTAAACTTTATTTTTCACAATCTCTTTCCAGTTTTCTATCAAATGTCAAAATTATTCCCTTCTTTTGCTTAGACTTCAAGCACAAAACCCAATCAAGCAAGCTTACCCCAGAATTATTTAAAACATAATCAATTGCATTTAACAATATTTCCTTTTCTTTACCAATAAACCCCTTATACAGTAATAATTTCTTTAAGCTAATCAATGCTTCTTTTTTGGGTACCTTGTAAAAATTAACCAATACATAGTAAGCTTCCAGCAAAACTTCTGACAAAATGTATCCACTAACCTTTCCTGTTTTTAATAACGAAAAAGTTTCTTTAAGCTTATGGAATTGTTCAGGTTTATCTTTTAGTAAATACCTTAAAATAACATTGGTATCAAGAAAAACAACTTTGCTCATATATACTTTTCTCCTCTTTTTTCCCAGGAAATTTGCCTTTCCTGTTCAAAAGATACCCCCTTTTTAGCATATTTAGAAAGTGACCCTGCCACATCCTCGATAGGTTCAATCTTGATTACATTATCTTCAACTTTAAACTTTATAATATCAGTGCCAAGTAAGTCCCTTATTTTTTTTAGGAATTGTTACTTGACCTTTACTACTTATTTTACCAATTACTTCTATGTTCATACCAAGCCTCCCTTACTATGCTTTACTTAAAAACATAAACTTTACTTAGCAAAGAGTCAATATTAGCATAATTCATCCTGAAAACCTCTATAACCTCTATCACCTTTCTTATTACCTTACCGTTCTTTAAAAAATAGGGCAAAAAAATACTAAAAATAGCTTAAACACTTGCCAACCAGGACAACTAGTTAAAAATGAAACAAGCAATTAAAATCCTTTGCTTGACCAGGTCTTGGGCTAGGTGTATACATCCAGTTTAAATGGCTTACAATCCAAGGAGGAAAATATGTTTGGTATAGGCATCCCAGAACTTATTATTATTTTGGTCATCGTGCTCATTATCTTTGGAGCGAATAAACTACCTGAAATAGGCGCTGGTATGGGTAAGGCTATCAAAAACTTTAAAAAGGCCACTTCTGAGCCAGATGAAATTGAAGTTTCTCCAGAAAAAGAAAAAGTAAGCTCTAGTGAAAGCAAAGAAAAAGAAAGTAGTAAATAATATATCCCTCTTATTGACCAATTAGGGTTTCTCTATCTATTTTAGAGTAAACCCTTTTCTTTACTTTTTCCTGACTTTTCTATTAACCTAAAACACATGGTTTTAAAATTTAATCATAAAAACAAAGGAAATCTATTTTTAAAACCTATAGAGCTGGTCAAACTCTTTTTATTTTTAGGTTTATTTTTTTTATTAGCTTACTTTAGTTTAAACAATCTCACTTATCACTGGCAGTGGTATAGAATTCCTCAGTTCTTTGGAACTTTTGAAGCTGGCGATTTTATTCCCGGCCCTTTTCTAAAGGGGCTGGTAGTTACTTTAAAGATTACCTTGCTCAGTCTTATTTTTACCCTTTTCTTTGGTTTTTGTACTGCTTTTTTACGCCTTTCTTCCTCCTTTACTGCCAATTTTATTGCCAAAGTGTACCTGGAGAGCATTCGCAATACTCCTTTACTTATTCAAATACTTTTTAATTACTTTGTCCTGGCTCCTATTTTTGAACTTTCAGCCTTTACAGTAGCAGTGCTTTCTTTAAGCCTTTTTGAAGGAGCTTATGCCTCAGAAATTATTAGGGCTGCCATTTTGTCTGTCCCCAAAGAACAATGGGAAGCCGCCTTAAGCACCGGGCTCAATACCAGGCAAGCCTATCTTTATGTTATTTTTCCCCAAAGTCTTTTGCTTTTAATTCCACCTCTTACCAGTCAAATAGTTTCCCTTTTAAAGGATTCTTCCCTGGTAAGCGTGATTGCCCTTTATGATTTAACCATGCAGGGTCAGGTAGTTGTTTCCAACACCTTTTTGACCTTTGAAGTCTGGTTTACTATAGCCGGGATATACTTAAGTCTGGCCCTGGCTATTGTTTTTGTAGTGCACATCCTGGAAAAAAAACAAACTAAATTTAAACTCAGCTTAGACAGGAGGTAAAGATGTTTAAGAAAATTTTAGTTCTCTTTTTAAGTATGTTTTTGCTTTTTTCCTCTCTTACCTGGGCCAAGGAAGTAAGGGAAAAGCTGGTGGAAGAAAGTACTCTGGAAACCATTTTAAAAAGAGGCGTGCTTAAAGTGGGTATGTCCACCTTTGTGCCCTGGGCCATGAAAGACAAAGAGGGGCAATTAATTGGCTTTGAAATAGATGTGGCCAAACGCCTGGCCAGGGACATGGGAGTAAAGGTACAGTTTGTGCCTACCAAATGGTCAGGCATTATCCCGGCCTTACTTACAGGTAAGTTTGACATTATTATTGGAGGGATGAGCATAAGGCCTGATCGCAACCTGAAGGTAAACTTTTCTATTCCCTATGATTATTCAGGTATGTCTCTGGTGGCCAACAAAAAACTGGCCCAAGGCTTTTCCCGGCTAGAAGACTTTAATAAATCAGAAGTACTTATTGCAGCCAGATTGGGCACTACTGCAGCCAAGGCAGCAGAAAAGTATTTTCCCCGGGCCCAATTAAAGCTTTTTGACGACGAAGCCCAGGCCATTCAAGAACTTTTAAATGGAAGAGTGCACGCAGTAGTAGCCTCTGCTCCCCTGCCTGCCTTTAAGGCCCTGGAATATCCAGAGCAGTTGTTTTTGCCCATCTCTGGCACTTTTACTAAAGAACCCATTGGCTTTGCCATTCGTAAAGGAGACCCTGACTTTTTAAACTATTTAAATAGCTGGATTAGGGTGGTGGAAGCAGAAGGCTGGCTCCGAGAAAAACACCACTACTGGTTTGAAACCAAAAACTGGGAACACCTTTTAAAGTAGTTTAAAGTTATCTCAACCTTAAGAGATGCTAAAGAAAAAAATAAAATTTACCCTTTTAGACCTCTTCCTGCTTACAGGACTTGGCCTTTTAGGGGTATATATTTTTTTAAAGGTAAAAAACAACCTCAACTACAACTGGGATTGGCAGTTCATTTTCATTTACTTATTCTTTATTGACCCTGCTACAGGCAAAATCCAGAGCAACTACCTCTTACAGGGCTTTTTTACCACCATTAAGTTAAGCCTGTTTACCACTTTGCTGGCTACTCTTATGGGAAGCGTGCTGGGGCTTATGCGCATAACGCCCAGTTTTTTAAAAAAAAGCCTCTCTACTTTTTATGTCCAAAGTATTCGCAACCTTCCGCCCTTAGTGGTGCTGTTTATTTTTTACTTTTTTATTGGAGACCAGATTTTTCCTCTCTTTTCCCTGGAAAACACCATCTTAAAGCTTTCTCCCAGCACCCAAAAAATACTTAACTTTCTGTTCGTACCCCCAGAACAAATCACCTCTTTTTTATCTGCCCTTTTAGCCATGTCCATTTACGAAGGCGCTTATATTGCGAGATAGTCAAAGGTGGTTTAAATTCCATCCCCAAAGGACAGTGGGAAGCTGCAGCCAGTCTGGGCTTTTCCTATAGCCAGCAATTAAGAATGGTCATTTTTCCCCAGGCCTTTTCCAAAATCTTGCCTCCTTTAGCTGGTCAATTTATCTCCATAATCAAGGACTCTTCCATAGTCTCAGTTATTTCCATTCAGGAACTTACCTTTCAGGGCATGGAACTTATGAGCTCCACCTACAAGACCTTTGAAATCTGGATTACCATTACCCTGCTCTACTTTTTGCTCACCTATTCCCTTTCCTGGATACTAGGCAAGCTGGAACTAAGGCAAAACCAGTCTTCATTTTTTGTAGAATAGACTTTTTAATCTCAATTTTTTGTAGAAAACCCTGGTAAAAAGTTCAAAGTTTTCTGCCAGAACCTAAAGATTAACACTCCTTTTATTCATCTTGTCATCTGGAATAAAATTTGCTAGAAGTTTTTTAGAAAATTTTAATCTAGGAGGTTTTATAATGTCTCAAAATCAAAACAACAGGCAAAAGGGTTTTACCCTCATTGAAATCATTGCTGTACTGGTAATCCTGGGAATCCTGGCTGCAGTGGCTGTACCCAAGTTTGTAAGCCTACAAAAAGAAGCCAGAAAAAAAGCTGCAAGTGGTTTAATCGCCTCTATCCAATCCGCCTTAAGCATGAAATATGCAGAAGAGTTATTGAAAAACAATGGAGATACAAATGCAAGCTGGAATGCATTACCAGCTGACAATACTTGTGATGATTTAGTATCTTTAGATGGTTATGATGGATATACAGCTGCATGTAGTGGTGGAGGATCAAGCAATGTTATAACTATTACTGTAACAACTCCAGATGGGGAAAATATCACCGGCAACTTTACCAATCCAAACTCCTAACCAACTTTTATGGCCTCTAAAACTGGCTTTAGTTTGCTAGAGATTCTGGCTGTTTTGGTTATAATGGGTGTTTTAATGGGCATAGTCCTTTCCAGGGTAACCTTTTCTCCAGAACAAGAGGTTACCCTGGAAGAAATAAAAAACCATCTGCGCTACGCTCAATTAAAAAGTCTTAACTCAGACTATCTTTGCGGGATAAGATTTGAAAATAAAAAATACTTCTTTTTTTGTGACTTTAATGCCAATCAAAAAATAGACCCTGAGGACCAATTACTGCTGCCTGGCGAAAACAATAAGGAAGTAGAAGTTTCCTTTTTGCAACAAAACTTACAAATAGTATATGACAACTGGGGAAGGCCCTTTCAAGACCTTTTACTCAGTACTCATTTAGAGGGAAACTTAAACTTAGGGCAGGGACAAACTCTCTATGTTACCAGAGAAACAGGTTTTATTCCCTAAAAAGCAGGGATTCTCCCTTTTAGAACTCATAATTACCCTGGTAGTAGGAGGTATTTTAGTAGCCACCATTTACACCCTGACCCGTACTCATCCTTTAAATAGCGTCGAGCCATTACTTTTCTTACAAAAAAATTCCAGGTTGGTACAGGCAATGGAAGAAATAAATGGTTATTACCGCTGGCTTATCCAGGAAAACGCCTTAACCGACTTAGAGAGCTTTGCCCAGGAAATTCCTGCCAGAGTAAAGGCCATTGACCCCAACCTGAAAGTACAAACAGAATTTATTGACTTTAATGCTGAACATAAAGAAACTTCTGATACGCAAAATAAAAAAAGGTTTTTAAAAGTTAGTTTAAGTAATGATAAAATAACCATTTTTAACTTGTTTACCAGATGAACAAAAAACAGGGCTTTACTCTTTTAGAACTGGTTTTAGTGCTTATTATTGTGGGTATAATTACCCTTTTTTCTACCTTTGGCCTGATGGAAGCAATAAATAGCTATCTTGCCAGCAAGCAATATAGCGAATACAATCTCAAAATAAGCGTGGCTCTTTCGAGAATATCCAGAGAATTAAAAGAACTCCACAGTGTAAGTAAATATACCAGCCAGTCCATTACCTATAAAAGAGATAATCAAGATTATACCTTAAATCTGGTAGGAGATGAATTAAAGATAAATGGCTATACCCTTTTAGATAAAGTAAGTGCGTTTAAGCTCCAGCTGGAAAAGGTAGATGGAAATAGCTGGCAACTTTCTGATTCGATAGAAGAGTTAAGCAACATACTTATTTCTTTAACCGTCAATACCTCTCCACCAATAAGCATTAACTTTGGGCTTAACCCTGGTTTAACGATACCTATAATGGACCAAGGAAAAAATGAGAAAAAAGCAAAAAAGTTTAAAATCAGAACAAGGATCTGTGCTTCTTTTTATAACCATTGTCCTTTTAATAGCCCTGCTTTTTGCAGCTGGCTTATATGTACTTTCTTCCACTTCTCTTTTTAGCCAGCCTCTATCCACCTTAGGAGAAAGGACTACTTATCTGGCAGAAGCAGGCTATCGTTATGCCGCCAGTGAATTTTTAAATGAAGAAGACATCGTAAGTAAATTTAATCGCCTGGAGGAGCTGGACAAATCTAGCTTTCAATTTCAGGATGGCTCCAGTTTTACTTTGCACATCTATCCTTATTTTTTGCGAGTTTCTTCAGACTACAATGAAGCTACCACCATAATCTTAAAAGCTCCTGGCACTCTGCCACTCACTTAAACTTCCCAGCAGAAGGCAATCTAAAAATAAACTCTGAAACCTATAGCTATACCCAGGGGACAAAAATTGATAGTTCTCAAGTAAAAGTCACTTTAAACCAACCCATTACAGTAAGTGCCAATGCTCATGCCTACTTTGTCTTTTACCCCAAATACTCGCAAACTTTAACTACTGGCTCCTCTTTAGTCCTGGCAGGTAATGATACTCTTTTTTCCATATTACCTCCACGCAATGGATATATTGAAATAAATGGAGAAAACTATTTTTACCACTTCAAGGAAGAGGGCTCTATTGTTTTAACTGAACTAAGAAAAGAAGATGGGACTAATTTTAATATTTCTATTGATGAAGATACTGAAGTACTACTTAAAACCAGTGCTATTATTGAATCTGAAGGAATAGTGGGGCAAAGTCCTTTAAAGGTAAGTAGAAAAGTAGCTTACTACATTCCCATTACTGATGAACTAAAAATCCCAGGAGGTGGAGAAGAAGCTGTACCTCTAAGTAATGAACCAGGCGGACAAGATACCTTTGAAAACCTTAACAACTGGGATACAGGAAATAATCATGCCAACCAATATGTAGATACTAACTCCACAATAGGAACCAATCATGGATATTTTAAAAATAGAATGGCTAATTTTCACGACCTGCCTTTAGTTTTAGACTTAAACCCTGTACTTATGGAGTCTGGTACTCAGGCCAATTTAAGGGCTATCTGGGGAAATAGCTTTGACAATGTTTATGTAGTAGGAGATGGGGGAATTATTTTGCACTATGATGGAAGTTCCTGGAATAAGATGACCTCTCCTGTAGAGAAAAATTTAAGAGATATCTATGGGTTTGGCAGTAAGGGAGAAGAAAAAATCATCGCTGTAGGAGATGAAGGAACAATCCTGAAGTGGGAAGGAAATAACTGGGAAAAAGTTTTAATGAAAGATGGTAGAACCTTTAGTGTCTCTGACCTTTATGCAGTGTGGGGTACTAGCTGGAATCACATTACCACTTATGGAGATTACGGCACCAGTCCCTTTAAGTGGTATAGAGAGGCAGGAAATTGGTACAGAAAAACCTGGGCAGGTTGGCCCTGGAATAGCTGGTATTATGAGCGTATATATTTCTCAAATGGAATTCAATGGCGACCCTATGATATAACTAGTTGGGAAGATAGACATTTTAGAAAAAGCTGGGAAATAGAAAGTAATGGAAATACTTCCATTTTTATTTGCGGGCAAACTACCCAGGGTAAGGCCTTTATTTTTCGAGAAAAGCCAGATCAGGAAGCATATTTTAAAACTTATAAAAAAATAAGCTCTTTTAATAGTATCTGGGGAAGTAATTTAAATGATATATATGTAGTTGGAAGTAAAGGAAATATATATCACAATAACAAGCAGGGAGAGGAAAATAGTTGGAACCCCCAAAACTCTCCTACCAGTAATAACCTAAACGGCATCTGGGGACAAAATTGTGGTAATCTAGTCTATAGTGTGGGAGATAAAGGCACTTTAATTTATAAAGTAGAAGATTCTTCCTGGACAAGCTTAGATTTAAACAACATCACCAAGGAAAATCTAAATGAAGTCTGGTCAGATGAAAAGGTGGGTATTTATGCAGTAGGAGATAAAGGGACTATTCTCTTCTTGGGTTATGTGGAAAATCCCTATAAATACTTCATTTTACCCTTAAAAAAGTTGCAGGAATTATCCAATTTCTGGCAAAATAACAACAAACTTCTCACCTATACAGCTCAGGTCAAAATAGGTTGGGGTTATAAACTAAAATATGCAGCTACTGGCATAAACTTCAGGTGGGCAGAAAACCTGGAATACAAAGACAAATATGAAGGTTATGGTGTGTCTTTTATGTTTTACCGACCCAGTAGTGAAGAATGCACCAATGACTATATCCCCAATTCTATAAAGCCCTTTTATAAAACCGATAAAGAAGTAGCCAATAAGTTACTTCTGGTTCTCTGGAAACAAGAGGTAAAACAAGGACAGATAAAAGGACCTGGATTGCCTATAAAGATTTAACTGAGGATGTTAAAATTTTAGGAGACAGCTGGCAATATAGTGGACGGCTGGAAGATTTAACTTCCCTATTCTTAAGAATAGAAGAAAAGAAAATAAATGGTCAAAAGGTAAATGAGGTAAAAATCTTTTATGGTGATGCTTCCACCAATCCCAGAGAAAGCCACATTGCAGACAATCTGTACGACAATACCAACAGAAAAGCCTATAATCCAACTTATTCTAAGACAACATCACCTGTGCCCATTACCTGGCCTCTCTGGGATTTAAGTGCCTGGCAAGAATCCTCAGATTTTTTTACCCTAATTAGAGATGTGTCTGTGGCTGCAAATCCTCAACCAGCTACTTCTGCCATTCACTATTGGATTTTAAATCCAGAAGTAAGTGAGGCAACTTTGCTGGAAGATGAAGCTACCATCCGTCTAACTCAATTTACCTCTCCAGAAGGAGATAAATTTTATAATGACACAGGACAAAATGCCCATTCCAGACCAGAAATAGGACTGCATGCTTTTGGAGATATACAGAGTATAGATAGCAATACCTTTGTTAGCTTTAGTGAATTTGCCCTTTCTCTGGGCAAAAGTGAGGCAGGTATAGACCAGGATGCAGCCTTTGGAACTTTATATTAATAAGAGGCCTTAGCCATGAAAAACAAAACCTTTTTTTTGACCCTTATTTTTCTTTTTAGCCTTTGTGCTCAGGGGTTTTCTTTAGTTTACCTTCCAGACAAAAAAGAAAAAATACAAAAAGAAAGTTTAAAAGAAGAAAATAAAACCATGCTAGAAGTCAAAAAAGAAAAGAAAAGAGAAATAGAAGTAAAAACCAAAGAAGGTAAAACCATCAAAATACAACAACGCTAATCATCTAAGTACAATTCTTTTATCTGTCCATAGAAGCTAGCAAATTCTCCTCTTAAAATAGATTCTCTGGCCTTTTTAGCTAAATTTACAAAGTAATATACATTGTGAATGGTATTTAAACGATAGCTTAAAAGTTCTCTAGAAACATAAAGATGCCTTAAATAAGCTCTGGAAAAGTTTTTGCAAGTATAGCAGGAACAATTGCTATCTAAAGGTCTTAAATCCCTTTTATACTCTTCTCTTTTGATGTTAATTTTGCCCTGGGAGGTATAAAGGGTTCCATTACGGGCATTTCTGGTGGGCAAAACACAGTCAAACATGTCAATACCTGCCCTTATTCCTTCCACAATATCCAAGGGCTTGCCTACTCCCATAAGATAACGAGGCTTATGCTCTGGAAGCAAAGGAGCTGTAAAATACATAAATTTTAGCATCTCTTCCTTACTTTCTCCCACACTAAGGCCCCCAATGGCATAGCCAGAAAAGGATATGGCTGTAATCTGCCTGGCACTTTCCACTCGTAAATCTTCAAAAAAACCTCCCTGCACTATGCCAAAAAGTAGTTGCTTTCCTTCAGGATAATACTCCCTACACCTTCTGGCCCAATAAGTAGTAAGTCCCACTGAAGCCTGGTATAGTCATAATCAGCTCCATAGGGCACGCATTCATCCAGGACCATCATGATGTCTGAGCCCAGATTTTTTTGAATTTCAATGGCCTTTTCTGGAGAGAAAAAGTGCTTGGAACCATCCAGGTGAGAAGAAAATTCCACTCCTTCTTGCGTTATTTTACGCAACTTGGCCAAACTAAACACCTGAAATCCACCCGAGTCAGTTAAAATGGGATAGGGCCAGTTCATAAACTCATGTAACCCACCCAAATCTCTAATTAATTCATCTCCAGGCCTTAAATAAAGGTGATAGGTATTGCCCAGAATAATCTGCGCACCTGCTTCCTTTAAATCCTCAGGGCTCAAACTTTTCACACTGGCCTGCGTACCTACTGGCATAAAAACAGGAGTTTTAATAAGGCCATGGGCTGTCTGCAAAAGCCCTGCTCTAGCCTGGCCTTCTTGTTTTTCTAGTTTAAACTCTCCAATTGCTAACTTTTCTTTGTGCATTAACTTTACCCTTGAAATGAAATTCAAACTCTTTTTTACAAAAAATATCCCCTTTTAAAATAAAGGGGATAGGAAAACACTTTTTTAAATAAATTTAATTAATTCCAAGCTTGGGACAAATATCTGCTAAGGGACACTTCTGACAATCTGGTTTCCTGGCCTTACAAATCTCTCTGCCCAGGTAAACCAGCAAATGGTTTACCTTTCCCCACTCTTGGCGAGGGAAAATAGCCATTAAGTCCTTTTCAATCTTGTCAGGGCTTTTCTCCCTACTAAGTCCCAGCCTAAAACTCAACCTTTTTACATGGGTATCTACAGCAATGCCTGCATTGACTCCAAAGCAATTGCTAAGAATGATATTGGCAGTTTTTCTAGCCACACCAGGAAGTTCCAACAGTTCTTCCATAGTGGAAGGCACTTTTCCACCATGTTTGGAACTTAAAATTTTAGCAGTATTCACGAGATTTTTGGCCTTATTGCGATAAAAACCTGTGGAACGAATAACTTCCTCCACCTCGGTTAAAGAGGCCTGAGCCAATGTTTCCGCATCTGGCCACTTTTTAAAAAACAAAGGGGTTACCTTGTTGACCCTTTCATCAGTACACTGGGCAGATAAAATGGTAGCTACCAAAAGCTCATAGGGATTTTGCCAGTTTAAAGCAGTTTTTAGAGGGTATAGCTTTTCCAGGCGTTTTAAAATAGTTAGGGCTAACTCTTTTGAATTCATTCCTTAATACCACTTAACTTCCAGTTCCAGGGTCTTTCTAATGCCCTTTTCCTTTTCCTTTTGACTGACTTCTATTTCTAGCTTAACCATTTCAGGCAGTTCCAGAATCACCTCTTCCTCTTCACTTTTTAACAATAAATTTCCCTTTTCTAAATTATCAGCAAAATCCCGCAAAAAAGAAGCCAGTTCCCTTTTGTTTACTTTTTGCTCAAACTTAAAAATCTTGTTCTTACTCATAAAACACCTCATTTAAAAATGGCATTCAGCTGTTTAAGTCCAATCCTATAATAATATTACCATTGTAAATAAAGGCAGGAGTAGAGGTAAAACCAAATTTATCTGCCAATTCCTTTTGTTCTAAAATCTTATTCTTAATCTCTTTAGAATTTACCAGTTTTTTAAACTTATCTTCTTTTCCACTTAATTTAGCAAAATAATTTACTATCTCCTCATCTTTTTTCTTACTCCAGTCCTTACTAAAAATCTCTGAAGAAAAGTCTTTGTCTAGCTGCAAACCTGCTTCAAAAATCTTTGCCAATAAAAAAGACTTTTTATGAGTTTCCAAAGGATAATTTAAAAAATAAACATCTAAATCTTTGGCTTTAGCAAGTTTAGATTCCAGAAAAGCATTGGCTTTTTTGCAAAAAGGACACTGAAAATCAGATATTTCTACTAAATAATTTTTTTCTTTTCCACTTCCCTTTAAATGCGTAAGTTTTTTAAAATCAAAATTATCTTTAAAATAAAGAGTCATGTATTTATTCAAAATATTTGTGCCTGTAGCCAGTTGAATAAAGTTTTGCGCCACCACTTCTCCATTGGTAAGGAAAAATTGGCTAAGTTTTTTGTTGGGTAGAGTTATCTCTGCCCTGACCAGGATAAATCCTTTAATTTCCTTAACATCGCTAATCTTTTCTACTTTAATTTGCTCTTTCTTTATATTTTTTCTGGCTAAATTAAGGGCCAGGTTATCTTTAAAATCCTTTAATACATCCTGGGCATAAACTGTCTGACCTAAAAGCAACAGAAACATTTCTAAAATAAGCAGTGTTTTTTTCATCTAACTTTCTCCTCAAAAGTAAATTTAACTTAGTTTTTGTCCACAATTGGGACAAAATCTGGCCTCTTCCAGAGCCACTTCCTCTCTACAGGTAGGACAGGACTTACCTACTGGCATTAATTCTACAATAAGTTCCCCTTCTTTTACAGGGACCATTTTCTTATCTTCCTGATAATTGGCAAACTTTAAGACCCTTTTTACCACTCCACTTACAGGAGATAGAACTGCCTTTTCCTGTTTCATCACAGAAATGTTAAAAAGTTCTTCTCCTTCTTTTACCCTATCTCCTGGCTTTACATGCATCACCCACAAATCACCATTGCAGGGCGCAGCCACTTGATAGGGATTTTTCGGATCAGCCATTTCCACTTCACCCTTCTCACTCCTGGTCCCTTCAGCCACCTTTACCTGATAAGTAAAAAATTCTGAATCCAGACTATATCGCACCACACTATTACCATTTTGGTCAGGCTGAGAAATATCTAAAATCACCAGAGTATGAGGTTTTCCTCTAGAATCAGTAAAATTAAGCTCCTGCTCTGGTTCCAGGCCTTCAAACCACACATCCAGGGGCAAATTATTGGAATCTCCAAACTGAGTCCTTAGATTGATGGTTTTCAGGGCATCTCCTGGATGATTTAAGTAATTGACCAATTCTTCCTCTGTAGGTTCCCTTTCAATAAGAGTAGCCAGTTTGCGACGCTCTGCTTCAATGTCAATGTCCACCAAATCTTCTAGGGGTGATTTTTCTGTCCTTTGTTGCAAAGCTTCCAGATACTTATCTCCAAAGGCACTTTCGTAAACCCAATCCGGTGGAAAGCCCAGGGGCAATTTTCCAAATTTACCCAGAAGTAAATTGCGAAAGGCATCATTACTATCTCTATAAATCAAAAGCCTATCCTTTTTGGTCTGTTCATCCAGCTTATCCTCAGGAAGAGTTACCACCTTTTCCAGTACTTCCAGAAGCCTTCTGACCTCTTTTTCTCCTCCTCTCTTGTAAGCCCCAGTAACAGCTAAAAAGGCTGTGTTCCAGGTAATCTGTGAACCTGGAGTTACATCGTGATAACGCACAACTTTGCGGATTCCAGCCAAGAAGCGCAACATATAGGGAAGCAGGTGAATATAGCCTTGTTTCATGGCTCCTTCTTGAGAAGAAGAGGTAGCTCCGCCAGGCATGCCATGCTCTACCACATCATAATCAATTCCCTGAAAGTAAGGAGCAGTATAACGGTCATAATAGGGCATAATCTGTTTTAAGACAAAATTACACTTTCTAATCATTTCTTTATTTAAATTGGTCTTTAAACCAAGCTCTTCTAAGTAAGCAGCAGTAGAAAGCACTTCTCCCTGACCATACCAGCGCACTGCAGCCCCAATAGCTGTATCTACTATTTTAGCTCCTGCTTTAGCAGCTTCAGCTACAGCAGGCACAAAAAGGCCATCAGTATAGTGTCTATGGTAGTGAATAATCAGGTCTGGATATGCCTTTTTAATCGCTGTTACCAGCTCACGCATAAACTTAGGCGGACAAACTCCAGCCATATCCTTAAGGCCTAAAATAATGAGCTTTTGGGCTTGTTTTAAAGAAACTCCAGCAACCTTTTTCACCATTTCTAAAATTTCTTCCACAACTCCCAGATAGTGGGCCACATCAAATCCTTTAGCATAAGAAAGAGAAATGGCTGGTTCAAAAATATTGCTGGAAGAATTTAAAACCACTTCAGCCAGAGGATACATATTTTCTATGTGGTTTAAGAAGTCAAAACAGCGCACCACATCATAATGTTCACAAATCATTTCACCAGTAAGGCGCATTAAATTTTTAGGCTGGGGTTTATAACCCAGGAGATTGGTAGAGCGTACTAAAATTTGTTTTAGGGTTTTAGGAGCAAACTGATTCCATTCTTTAGCTTCTGTAAAAGGATAGGTCATATTGGCCAACATGGCCACATGATAATGAGCACCTCCGCCATTTTCTATGGAAAAGAAACCACAATTATCCAGGTAAGGGCCAATAAGCCTATCTTCAGCCAATCTAAATCTATTGCCACTATTGGATTGAGTTATATCCCTGGGAGTAGTGTCCATAAAATGCACATAGTCACTATCCCTGACCATATCCAAAATGGCCTTTCTATCTCCCCGGGGATAAGGATAAGTATAAGACTTGGGATCAATTTCAGGTAAAATGGGATTAAACCTGCCTATCCGTTTGTCAAAACGCCCTCTATACTCACCCAGTTCCAGGTAAGGGTTATATCCTTTGGCTGAAATCTCTGCCACCAGATGAGAAAGCCGAACACTTTCTGGTTCAGTATCTCTATAAACCATTACCTCAGGATGAGTAGCAATAAAATTGGTATCAAAGTCTCCAGTTTGAAAATCAGGATGATTGATAATTTTGCGATGAAAAGGAATAGTACTCTTTACTCCTCCAATCACATATTCTCGCAAAGCCCTATCCATGGTTTTTAAAATCTTGGGCCAGCTTTTACCATAAACTATAAGCAAAGAAGCAGCAGAATCATATTGAGAGGGAAAGTTATATCCTCCACCTACACAGGAATCCACCCTAATACCCTGACCACCTGAAGAAATATAGCGAGTAATAACTCCAGAATTGGGAGTAAAATTATTTTGTGGATCTTCTAAGTTTATTCTACCTGCATGGCCCAGTTGGTAGGGATAGTGTTTTCTTCGTTAAAACGAAGTTTAGAACCAAAAGCAATGGCAATTTGCTCTTCTACCAGATCTATTCCGTAGCGACACTCGGTAATTCCATGCTCTACCTGTAGTCTTGTATTTACTTCTATAAGATAAGGAATACCCTCTGCATCAACTAAAAACTCCACTGTAGCCAAAGAATAATATCCCACTTCTTTAATAAGTTTAACAGCATATTCTTTTAGTTTTTTCCTCAACTCCTCAGTCATTTTGGACCAGGGAGAAGGAGTAATTTCAATGAGTTTTTGATGGTTGCGCTGAACAGTACAATCCCTTTCATCAAAGGCAAATACATTGCCATATTTATCTGCTACTACTTGAATCTCTATATGCCTTACTGAAGGCAAAAACTTTTCCACATAGAGCCTGGGATTGCCAAAGGCTGCCTGAGCCTGGGTAGAAGCCTTGATATAAGCACTTTCCAGTTCACTTTCCCTATAAACCTCATAGATTCCTCTACCTCCACCACCGCCTTCAGCCTTGAGCATTACCGGGTAGCCAATTTCCCTCGCTAAAACTTTGGCTTCTTCTAGACTTACAGCTTCTTCTGACCCGGCAACTACTGGTATGCCCAGTTTTTTGGCCAGCTTACGCACTTCCACTTTATTCCCCAAAAGGCGCATGGCTTCTTGTTCTGGACCGATAAAAACTATCCCAGCTTCTGCACATTTTTGAGGGAATAAATCATTTTCCGAGGCAAACCCCCAACCAGGATGAATGGCTACTATACCTTTGGCTTTAGCCTTGCTAATAATAAGGTCCATATCCAGATATGCTCTGGGATCGCTCCCCAAAAGAAGTAAATCCACAGCCCCAGAGGTAAAAGGAGCAGTTTTATCTATATCCGTAACTGTCATCACAGGTATAGCTTCCAACTCATAGATGGAACGCACAATTCTTCTGGCTGGAATACCTCTATTGGCCACCAAAATTTTTTACCCTTAAGTTCTTTTTTACCTCTTCAAAACTCTTCATCTAGCTCTCCCCTAAAAATCTATTTACCTGAAAAAGATAAAACAAACCCTTTGACTTCTTTTTTTTCTAAAAGCTTTAAAGAAGTCAAACAAATCCTTTTCCTGTTTAACCTGTAAAACTTTTTAATTGATAAAAAATTGCTCGCAAATATCGCTTGGGAACAAAAAGGTCTGTAACTCCTGCCAGAGACTCAGTTGCGCCAATAATTAAATAACCATCTGGCTGGAGCACCTGAGCCAATCTTTCAAAAAGCTTTTTCTTATCTTGAGGAGTAAAATAAATGGCTACATTTCTACAAAAATAATATCAAATTTGCCCAACACCGAAAAAGGTTGCATTAAATTTATTTTTCTAAAATTGGCCATAAATCTGATTTCGTCTTTTACCCGCCAGTTGCCATCTGGAGTAGGGTCAAAATAACGCCTGAGCTTATCTGCAGGAAGACCTCTCTCAATTTCAAATTTATTATATTTACCATAACTTGCCTTGGCTATGGCTTCATCTGAAATATCTGTACCCAAAATGGTAATATTGTATTTATCCAGGTCAGGAATAGTTTCTTTTAAGGCTATGGCAATACTATAGACTTCCTGACCAGTAGAGCAAGCTGCACTCCAGATTTTTATCTTTAGGGGCAAAAACTTGGAAGTAGTTTTAGACCGACGGTCAATTAAGTCAGGTAAAATTTTAAATTTAAGCAGGTCAAAAGGGCCTTTATCCCGAAAAAAAAGAGTTTCCTTGGTAGTTATGGCATCAATAATGGCCTTTTCTATTCTTTTGGTCGCATCAGCTTTGGCTTTACGATAAAGATCAGCATAGGAACCAACCTTCTCCTGTTCCAGAAGAGGTTTTAACCTGGTCTCCAAAAGATAGGTCTTGGAAGCATCTAAGTGAATACCCGATATATTGTAAATATACTGGGTTAAAATCTTAAATTCGTCTGGTTTTATTTTCATACAAAACGAACGGTTTTTACGATTTCTTCAGCGATTTTATCCAGAGGAGCAATGATATCCACTACTCCTGCCTCAATAGCAATCTTGGGCATCCCATAGACCACGCAAGTCTCAGCATCCTGGGCAATGGTAACTGCCCCAAAAGACTTCATTACCTTTAAACCCAGGGTGCCGTCATTGCCCATACCAGTCATAATCACTCCTGTAGCTTTGGACTTATACTCTTTGGCTACAGAACGAAAAAGATAGTCCACTGAAGGTTTACAGTTGTTTTCTGGAGGGTCATCTGTGATTTTTATCACCCTATTTTCCCCTGCCCCTTTTACAATCTTCATCTGCTTACCCCCAGGGGCAATATACACCACATTGGGCTCTATAACTTCTCCCTCTTCTGCCTCTTTGACTTTAAGCTTACACTTGGCATCCAGCTTTCAGCCAAAGACTTGGTAAAGACCGGAGGCATATGCTGTACCAAAACAACAGGTACCCCCAAATTCCCAGGAAGCATGGGAAGCATGGTGGCCAGGGCATTGGGTCCGCCTGTAGAAACTCCTATGGCTACTATTTGAGATTTTTCTATTCTTCTAATAACCTCTGGTTTGCGATAGATTTTATCTTTGGACTCAAAAGCATCCAACTGACCAGAAACAGAAGTTTTATCTCCTTTTTTTAAGGCTTTTTTAATCTCTATCCTTCTTAAATAGGCCTTGATTTTAGGAGTTAAAGTTCTGGTCAATTCCTGGAAGTTATCTTCCTGCTTTTCATGTTCAGGTTTAGTGATAAAGTCAAAAGCACCTAGTTCCAGAGCTCGCATGGTAACCTGGCTTCCCCTTTTGGTCAGGGTACTGACCATGATTACTCCAATATCCAGGTTGCGTTTTTTTATTTCCTCCAAAGTGCTCAACCCATCCATAATGGGCATTTCCACATCCAAGGTAACCAAATCCGGCTTTAAACTCTCAATTCTGGTTAAAGCAATCTTACCATTGTTGGCAGTACCTACAACTTCTACATCCGGGATATTTCCAAGCACATCTGTGAGAATTTTGCGATAAACAATAGTATCATCCACTACCAAAACCCTTAAAGCCATCCCTCCTCCTTTTGACCTCTTACTCTACTCTTCTAAATCAAACCAAAAAAGCAACTTATTTCCTGGCGGGAAAAATTTATACCCTGAAGTATAATTGGCCAGCAAAAATATCCCCCAACCACTAGGCGTTAGTTCGTTGGGTTTTTGGCCATATCTGAGATAATTAAATCCGCTTCCAGGGTCACGCACAAAAAAACAGAGCCTATTTTTTTCCTTTTTCAGCCAGAATAAAATTAACTTTTCTTCATCCTCTCCGGCACCATGGACAATAGCATTATTCAGGGCTTCTCGCAAGCAAAGATCCAGTCCAAATTTAGAACCAACTGTTTTATATTTATGTAAAAAAACATTTACTTCCTTTAATAAAGCATCTACAGCCTTGAGAGTGGCTTTAAAAATAACCTTTAAAAACTGATTTCTTTTTACAACTTTCACAATCATTAATCTAAATTTCTATACACATCAAAGAAACATCATCTTTTAATCTATCCCCTCTTCCCCAAAAATCACTAAATATCTTTTTACATATTCCTTTTAAATCTTCTCCTTTATGCTTTAAAATGATATTTTTCAATCTATCTAAATACTTTCTAAAATTTTTATCATTGGGAACCAGGCCATCAGTAAATAAAAATATTCTATCCTTCCTATCAACTTCTATAATAGTTTCTTCAATAAAAAATTCTTCAAAGGCCCCTAAAACATCGCCTTGGCCGTAAATTTCCTTCACTTCCCCCTCTCTAAACAACAGAATAGGAAAATGAGCACAATTATAAAATTGTAAAATATTATTATTTTTATTTAGCAAAATAACATTCGCAGTAAAATATTGATCTTCTTTAAAAATACTCTTACAAATCTTATTTATCATTTGCAGGCTATCTTTTACTGAAGTATAAAGGGCAAAATTTTGCTGGCATAAAGCCTTTAAAGCTGAAAGATAATAAGCAATACTAATATCATGCCCGCTAATATCTCCTAAAAGATACAAAAAATGTTTCTCACCCAACTCCATCACCTCTAAAAAATCTCCTCCAGCTTCTTCCAAGGGATAATAGACAAAGTCGAATTGAGCTTGAGGTAAATCCTTAGGAGAAATTAAAAGAGAAGTCTGCATCTCTTTTACCCGGTTCAACTTATCACTTTGGGCTTCTATTAGTTGTTCTCTGGCAAATTTAAGACCCAGATGAACCTTAATGCGAGCTAAAATTTCTGGATGGGAAAAGGGTTTGACAATATAGTCCACCCCTCCCATCTCTAAGGCCTGAACCACATAGCTACTTTCATTTAGAGCAGAAACAAAGATAATGGGAATGTCTTGAGTAAGAGGATGGCTTTTTAGTTTTAAACAGGTAATAAGGCCATCCTCTTCTGGCATCATAATATCCAGTAAAATAAGATCAGGTTTTAACTTAAGGGCCAACTCTCTTACTTCTGGCCCGGAGCTGGCCTCTACTGTATGATAACCTGCATCTTTTAATAAAGCAGCTAATATGGCCCTATTTAAAACAGAGTCATCAGCAATCAAAATTAATGGGGTCTGTTTTTTGCCCATTAATTCCCCTCATCAGCCAATGCTTCCTCCACATTTAATAAGGCTACCAATTTCCTATCCTTGGACTTACACACTCCCAAAAAGTATCTACCTGAATACCTTTTACTATTGGCTGGTGGAGGGGACACTTCTTCCCACTTACCTGTAATCACATCTGTAATCTTATCTACCATCAAGCCAATTTGTTCTTCTTGTGAATTAACAATAATAATCCTGGTTGAATCTGTAACTTTTGTACTTCCCAAACCAAGTTTTTTCCCAAAATCAATAATAGTAACAATTCTTCCTCTTAAATTCATAATACCCAGAACATAATCTGGAGCATGGGGAACAGCTGTATAATTTATTTGTTTGTTAATCTCCTGAATAAGATTAATATCAATTCCACAAAGAGCTTCTCCCAGATAAAAACAAGATGCCTGAAAAGATCCACTTCTTTTTACAATCTCTGCCATAGCAACTAAACCCCTTTTTATTTACTTTAAACCTTAAAACTATCAGTTATCTGCTTTAACTTTTTAGATAATTCAATAAGCTCCTCTGCACTTTGTTTGAGTTGAGCACTACTATTGGCCATTTCATTAACTTCTACATTCACTTCTGCAATATCCTTAGCAATATCTTGGGCAACTTCAGAACTTTGATTTACATTTTCTCCAGCTTCAGCAATATTTTGAGAGATATTGCCTATATTTTGAGCAATATCTCTAGTGGTTACAGATTGTTCTTCTACTGCAGCTGCTATGGTAGAAATAATAGAATCTATATCATTAATAACTTCTGTTATGGACTTAATATCCTCTACTGTTACATCTGTAGCCTTTTGAATATCTGCAATTTTTCCCTTAATCTCTTCTGTGGCCTTGGCTGTTTGTTGAGCAAGTTCTTTAATCTCATTGGCCACTACTGCAAACCCTTTACCTGCCTCTCCAGCCCTGGCAGCTTCTATGGTGCATTTAAAGCCAGCAAGTTGGTTTGAGAAGATATAGCTGTAATGGTTTCGGTTACCTTGGTAATTTCAGCAGCAGCTAAACCCAACTGGTGCACTCTTTCTGAGGTCTGAGAGCCCTTTTCCACTGCCTGGTTAGTAATCTCTTTGGCCTTTTCTGAATTTTGAGCTATCTCTGAAATAGTAGCACTCATTTCTTCAGCTGCAGTGGCTACAGTATTGGCAGCTTCTTGCACTCCTTCCATAGCCTGGGCCACATTACTCATGTTTACACTCATTTCTTCAGCTGCAGTAGCTACAGTATTGGCCCTGCCAGCCATACCTTCAGCCCTGGCAGTAAACTCATTAGACATACTATCCATTTGAGAAGAAGCCCGAGCCAGGACATCTCCTAACTGTCTAAGCTCGTCTATTCTAAACAATTCTTTTAACTTATCTCCCATTCCATTTAAGGCTGCAGCCAGAATACCAATCTCATCCCTGGATTTTAAATCAAGCTTTACGGTTAAGTTGCCGGAACTAAGTTCCTGGGCAAAAGCAATTGCTCTTTGCAAGGGTTTGGTGATGCTAAATTGAGTAAAGAGAAATCCCAAAATCAAGCCCAAAACAACAACTCCTACTCCTACTCCAGAGATTATCATAACCAAGCTATCTATCTTATCACTTATATTAGAATACATGCTTTGACTTTCTTTAGCTGTTTTTTCCTGGACCTCTTTTTCCTGGGCAACAACCATTTTGGCTACTTCAGTTATCTTTTCCTGAATATCATCAATATAAACACCCGTACCTACAATCCAGCCTAGCTCAGGGATAAGATAGACATAGGAAAGCTTGAGTTGAGGCTCATCCTTGCCTGGCTTGGGCCAATAGTATTTTACAAAGCCTGAACCTTTTTCCTTACACACCCGAACAAATTCCCTAAAAATAAAAGTCCCCTTTTTATCCTTTAAATCAGAAAGGTCTTTGCCATTCAAAGAAGGTTTTACAGGATGAACCACAATCACTGCCTTTAAGTCATTTACCCAAAAATATCCGTCCTTATTTTCTCCATAACGCACATGATTGATAAAAATCTTTACCAATTCTTCAATTTCTGTCTGGGATCTACCCTCTTCTTTGGCCTGAGCAACTATAGCTCTTATGCCTGAAACAATAGAATCCACTTCACTTTTTAAAAAAGTCTCTTTTTCTTTGTAAAAAATTTCTTCAAATTTATTTTCAATGTCATTTCCGTTTTCATTAACCATTTTAACAATAGAGTCACCAAATAAATTTACCTTTTCTTGAGTAAAGGTACCAATGGAGCGCATGTTGTATATAACTACAGCCAGGACAATTCCCACTATCATAACCAGCAAAAAAGTAGTAAGGCTCATCACCTTATAGCCTATCTTCATCTTGCACCCCCTTTACCTGTTAGGCAGCCTTTTTGGTTAAAAAATTATATATGCTTTGTAATAATTTTTCCTTATCCAGCTTAATTTGATAGTCATCAATACCTACCTGCCTACCCTTTTCCACATCCTCTTCTCCAGCTAAAGAGGTAAGGGCAATAACGGGTAAGTGAGAAAAGTTAGGACTTTCCTTAATAAGCTTGGTCAATTCAAAACCATCCATATTGGGCATTTCAATATCTGTTACTACAACACTTATCTCGTCAGGATGCTCATTAAGATAATCCCAGGCCACCTGACCATCTTCTGCAGCCACCACTTTATAACCTTCAGCTTCGATAAATTTTTTCACCTGATTTCTAAAGAAGTCAGAATCCTCTACCAAAAGCACCTTGCGTTCACCTTCTTTTTTAATCTCTTCTACAGCCTCTTTACGCTCTTTAAACCACTCAGGATTTAAGGTTTCAAAAAATTCAAAGATATCCACCACCAAAGTGGTTCGGTCATTTATAATGGTAGAGCCGGCAATTCCTGGTTGTTTGAGGGCAAAATCATCTATTTTTACCTTGGTTTCCATGCATCCACAGGGGGATTGGCCAACAAGCCCACTTCGTGTCCACTCATCACAAAAACAATAACCACCAGATCTCCTTCCAGTTCCAGATGCCCCACATTGGCCACCTCTTCCAGGGCAAAAATGGGCAAACTCCCACCTCTATACTGAATTACTTTCTTACCACCCACTACTTCAATATCACTGGCCTTAATAAGCTCAACCCTGGCCACCAGATCCAGAGGCACAGCACAATATTCCCCTGGGGCATTGTTGAATAAAAACAGGGTATGATATTCTTCTCCTGTTTGTTCCACTTTATCTCTATCCTCTACCTTGTCTTCCACATTTATTGCTGAAAGCTCTGCCAATCTGGCCAAACCAACCACATCTAAAATAAGGGCTACCTTTCCATCACCCATAATGGTAGCCCCAGCATAACCCTGACAATTTTTAAAATGCCTGCCCAGAGGTTTTACTACAATTTCTACTGAATCATGTAATTGGTCTACCACCAATCCATACTTAAATGAGCCAGCTTGAGCGATAACTACTTTTACTGAACCACCTTTGGACTTATACTTATCAGCAAAACTGCTTTCTTCTTTATATTCTTTTAACCCCAGAATTTCAGCCAAGCTAAGTAAGGAATAAGCTCACCTCTTAAAATCAAGACATCGGCATCACCTACCTTTTCAATGCGCTCTTCTACTTGACTGGCAGGCACTTCTATCAGTTCATCCACATTTACCTGCGGAATGGCAAAACGCTCTTCGCCCACAGAAACCAGTAAACTGGGAATAATAGCCAGAGTAAGGGGCAACTTGATTCTAATAGTGGTCCCCTTATCCTTTTCAGTTTCAATATCTACCTGCCCGCCCAGTTTATCCAGATTGCTTTTAACCACATCCATGCCCACTCCCCGACCAGAAACATCAGAAATCTTTTCGGCTGTGGAAAGACCGGGCAAAAAGATGAGGTTCAACTTTTCTTTTTCATTCATACCCTTGGCTTGCTCTTCAGTAATAAGCCCCTTTGCTATGGCCTTATTTACTATCTTCTCTGCATCTATTCCTCTACCGTCATCTTTGATTTCAATGTTTACCTGTCCAGCCGCATGATAGGCTTTTAAAATAATTTTACCTGTGGGATTTTTGCCCTTGGCAATACGCTCTTCTGGACTTTCTATGCCATGGTCAGCAGAATTTCGAACCAGATGGGTTAAGGGGTCAGAAAGTCCTTCAATAATGGTCTTGTCCAGTTCAACCTCTTTTCCTTCTAAGATTAATTCTATTTCCTTACCTAAATCCCTGGCCAGATCCCTAACTACCCTTGGAAATTTATTAAAAATATTGCCCACAGGTTGCATCCTGGTAAGCATAATGGCTTCTTGCAACTCAGAGGTCACCAGATCTATTCTCTGGCCTGCATTTAAAACCTCATGTTCATCTCCCTGACTAATGGCCTGCATAAGCTGATTACGACTTAATACCAGTTCTCCAGCTAAATTCATTAAGTTTTCCAGTAAACTTACATGCACCCGCAAAGTTTCTGCATGCATTGAAGCTGCAGGTTGGGCATCTGTATGAACCGTAGACTTAGAAGGAGAAACTTTTTTAGCCAGGGAAGCAGGTTTAACTTTAGGGGAAGAAGCAACCGGCCTGGTTGCTTGAACTTGCTCTTTAGGCCCAGACTCTACAGCCTGTTCTCTTACTCGTGACTCAATTTCTTCTTCTATTAAATGCCCTTGCTCTTCCTCCTCTATATCCATTACTTCTTCTGTTTCCCCAGTGTCTTCCCTTTGCCCAAATCTGCTTCTTTACTTTCTACTATAGATTTAGATTCATCTATTTCAATAAGTTTTATTTGCTCTTCAGGTAGGTTTAAAAGGGTATTAATAATATCTGGTTCAATAATAGAAGCATAAAGCACATATAGAGGTATCTTATTACTAAATTTACCGTCTTCTAGTGTACCTACCGCATCTAAATCAAGCTTAATGTCAACAATTTCTCCAGTAGATTGAATATCTTTAATCACCTCATAGAGCTGCTTGTCTTTCTTATGAATGTCATGTATTAAATCAAACTCTAAAAGATAGATAAACTTTCCACCTTTTTTAGCTTGATTTAAATCAAATTCTTTAACCGTAAAAACAACTCTATCTTGCCTATCTTTTATTTCTACCTCATTAATTACACTTTCTTTTTCTAGCTCAGGAAGGCTTCCAGAAGTTATGCTCATAAGTGCAGTAACATGCTCAGAGATATCCATCTCATTGCTTTCCTGAATATTATCAATAAGCTCTGCCAGACGGTCAAAGGCCAAAAGTAAAATATTTACAATTTCAGGATTGGGCACCAGCTCTCTATTGCGAATCATGTCCAGAACATTTTCTATTTTATGAGCCAGTTCTTTAATCGTATTAAGCCCTAGAAAGCCAGCACCACCTTTCATGGAATGAGCAGCCCTGAAGACCTTATTTACCAGTTCTTCATCAATGTCTTCTCCCATTTGCTCAATAGCCAAAAGATCTGCTTCTATACTTTCTAAATGCTCTCTAGATTCTTCCACATACATTTGTAAGGTTTCATCATCTAACATAGTCATCTTAAACCCCTTTTAATTGTTTTAACTTTTAATTAAAAGTTAGGAGATATCTATATGTTTATCCAGCCTCATGGTCTTAAACAAATTTTGAATATCTTCAGAGGCATTAATAATTTTCAACTTTCCTCCACTAGATTTTAATGAATTATGAGTAGCAATAATAATACCTATTCCTATAGAATCAACATAAGAAACATTGCTTAAATCTAAAGTCAAATCAACTCCTTCTGCTATCTTCTCTGCAATCAAATCTTTTACTTCCTGTGCTCTAGAAGCCACTATATCACCGTCCATAACCAAAGTTATTTCTTGTTCTGCCATTGCTGCCTCCTGGTTAAAATTTTCCCCTAATTTCTAGTACCTATAAAAATTTTTAGCTTAAAACACAAGCTATTCCTAGCAAAGATAAGACCTTTTATCTAAAACTAACAATTTCTCAAAATTTTGACAATCATAAATTTATTTTTCACTCAAATCTTAGCTTCGTCTACTTGTTGCTTTTCCTTTAGAAATTTTCTAAAAAAATCCCATCTTAATTCAGAAAAGGAAAAAAAATGGCTAAAGTAAAAGTTTTGGTAATTACTGGTTTTGGAACCAATTGTGAAAGAGAAAGTGCTTATGCTGCCAGGCAAGCTGGAGCAGACAAAGTAGATATTTGCTTTTTCTCTGATTTAATCCAGGAAAAGGTCTTTTTAAAGGACTACAACTTTCTCGTGTTCCCGGGTGGCTTTTTAGATGGAGACGACTTAGGAGGCGCTCAGGCCGCAGCTATTCGCTGGAAATATGCCAAAACCATATCAGGCACTTCCCTGCGCCAGGAATTAGAAAACTTTTTAAAGGAAAATAAAATCATTTTAGGCATCTGTAATGGTTTTCAACTCCTTACCAAACTGGGTTTACTCCCGGCTTTAGAAAACAACTATTTTGAAAGACAGGTAAGTCTGAGTTATAATGACTCTGCCAGGTTTGAAGACCGCTGGGTCTGGTTAAAAATCAATACCAGCAGTCCCTGTATCTTTACTAAAAATTTAGATTACCTATACCTGCCCGTAAGACATGGAGAAGGCAAGGTCATTCCTTTTAGCTCCCAGATTCTAACTCAATTAGAAGAAAATAACCTCATTGCTTTGCAGTATATCTCGCCTCAAAACAAACAGCCAACCCTTGAATATCCCTATAACCCCAATGGTTCACCCCTGGGCATTGCAGGTCTAACAGACCCCAGTGGCAGGATTCTAGGCTTATGCCCCATCCAGAGGCCTATAATCACCCCACCAATCACCCTAAATGGACCAGAGGAGTCACCTCTCCTTTAGGTACTCTTATTTTTGCCAACGGGGTAGAATATCTAAGGCAATAATGGATTTTCCCTTAGAAAAAGCCAGATATCTCATGAACCTGGCGCTAAAAGAAGCTGGTTTGGGAGCGAAAAAAGGAGAAGTGCCCATAGGGGCTGTGCTCTGGGATTTAAAACACCATCAAATTTTAGCTAAAGCCCATAACCAAAGCATTGCCTTAAATGACCCTTCAGCTCATGCAGAAATACTTGCTTTGCGCCAGGCTGGAGAAAAAATAAACAACTATCGGCTGTTAAACAGTGTAATGGTGGTGACCCTGGAACCCTGTATCATGTGCTTGGGTGCTTTGGTGCAAGCTAGAGTAAGCGGACTTATTTTTGGGGCCAGAGACCCCAAAGCAGGGGCTATTTATTCTCGCCTTGACTACCCAAGCCTTAAGTGGCTAAATCATAAATTCTGGGTTATAGAAGGAGTACTATCCCAAGAAGCAGGTGGACTGCTTAAGGCTTTTTTCCTGCGCAAACGCAAAGGAGAGGTACCGAAGTGGTCGTAACGGGGGCGACTCGAAATCGCCTTGTCCTGTGCAGAGCAGGGCACGTGGGTTCGAATCCCACCCTCTCCGCCAATTGTAAAAAATACATTTCCTCCCTAAGTCCTAGCTAGATATCTCTCTTCTCCCTCACCCTCTCCTTGTCAAAGCCCTTTAAAGGGAATATAATTTTTAGGTTATGAAAAGTTTGATTGGCACAGAAAGTATTTTAGAAAGCATTTCAGATGGTGTATTTACCATAGATTTAGAGTGGCGCATCACTTATTTTAACCGGGCTGCTGAAGAAATAACCGGTATAAAAAGAAGCCAGGCCCTGGGGAAAAGGTGCGCTGAAGTGTTTCGTTCCAATATGTGCGAACAGGAATGTGCCCTAAAAAAAACCCTGCGCACTGGTAAGCCCATTATAGGAAAAACAGGCTATATTATAAACTCTGAAGGCCAGAAAATCCCCATTAGCATCTCCACTGCGGTACTCAAAGATAAACAAGGGAAAATTATTGGAGGAGCAGAAACCTTTAGAGACTTAAGTGAAGTGGAAGAGTTACGCCAGGAGTTGCAAAAACGCTACCAGCTGGGAAAACTCATCAGTCGCTCCCCCAAAATGCAACAAATTTTTGGCATTTTACCCACTATTGCAGAAAGTTCCAGCACTGTACTCATCTTAGGAGAAACAGGCACGGGCAAAGAACTTATTGCCCAAACCATTCATCAACTAAGTGCTCGCAAGGACAAGCCTTTTATAGCCCTAAATTGTGGGGCCTTACCTGAAAATCTTCTGGAGTCTGAGCTTTTTGGCTACAAAAAAGGAGCCTTTACTGGCGCTTACAAGGACAAACCAGGAAAATTTTTACTGGCCAATAAGGGTACTTTATTTTTGGATGAAATAGGAGAAATGCCCCTTTCTCTGCAAATAAAACTTTTACGCGTACTCCAGGAAAAATGCTTTGAACCTCTGGGTGCCACCACTTCTCAAAAAGTAGATGTGCGCATTCTAGCAGCCACCAATCGCAATCTAAAAGAAATGCTTAAAAAAGGTCGTTTTCGAGAAGACCTTTATTATCGATTAAATGTACTGCGCCTGGAACTTCCGCCCTTAAGGGAAAGAAAAGAAGACATTCCTCTTTTGGCAAACTATTTTTTAAAAAAACTAAAAAAAATAGAACCCAAACCCATTACTGGTCTTAATGCTGAAGCCCTTTCCCTGCTTATGAGCTATAACTGGCCAGGAAATGTTCGAGAATTGGAAAACACTATAGAAAGGGCTTATATCCTCTGTTCCCAGGGAGAAATCACCCCTGCTCACCTACCTGAGGAAATCTTTTCTCTAAAACCTACCCTCTCACCTACCAACTTCAAACAAAACAAAGCAGAACTGGAAAAAGAAATAATCCTTAAGGCCCTGGCCAAAAACAATTATAACAAAACAGCCACAGCCAAAGATTTAGGCATCCATAAAACCACCCTCTTTCGCAAATTAAAAAAACTGGGAATCAACCACCAGTAGCCAAAAGGCTACTCCAACCCCTTAAATCAGTAGCAATTTTGCTACCAAATTCCCTTAACACCCACCATCCTACAAGATAACCTTCTTAAATAATTAACAAATTTTATTTGGCATCTTCAATGCATTATGGCCAGCATGAAAATTGGAATTGTAAGCTGGCAAAAAAGAGTTGCTCCAGTTTTAGATGTAGCCACCACTTTAGAAATCTTTCAATTAAAAGAGGGAGCAATTTTAAAACAAGAAGAAATCAAGCTAAAAGCAACGTTACTCTGGTCTAAGGCCAGAGAAGTAAAAAGAACAGGGATTTCAATTCTTATTTGTGGAGCCTTATCTAAAGAACTATGGAATTACTTACTCCAAGAAAATATAGAAGTAGTTCCCTTTGTTGCTGGTGAAATAAAAGAAGTTTTAACTGCTTTTTTAAATAAAAAACTTTATCAACAAAAGTTTGTAATGCCAGGTTGCTGCTTACAAAAAAGGAGAAAACTTATGTTTGGTCAAGGGAACAACCCTAAAAACTCAGGAAGAAAAGGTTGCGGACAAGGACAGGGAGGAGGACGCCAGGGCGGAAGAGGCCAGGGTGGTGGAAAAGGACCGGGAATATGTGTTTGTCCTGAGTGTAATTATCAAGAAGTGCATGAAAGAGGTGTTCCTTGTTTTGAAAAAAGATGCCCCAGGTGTAATACCCCTTTAACCAGGGGATAAAAATAAAGGAGGTGGATTATGCCTAGAGGAGACAGAACTGGACCTTTGGGAGAAGGACCAAGAACGGGCAGAGGTCTGGGCCTTTGTTCAGGATACAATACTCCTGGTTTTTACAAAAGCCCAGGAGGATTTTTGGGGTCGGGAAATTTTGGCTTTGGCCGTGGAGGTCGAAGAGAGGAGGAAGATGTGGCTTTTTTGGATTTAGAGGATTTAGAAATTGGCAATATCCCAATTTTCAAGGAGAAAATTTAGCACAAGAAAAAGAACTTTTAGAAGACAGGCTGGCTTATCTAGAAAAAGAATCTGAGGCTATTAAAAAACGTCTAGAAGAGCTTCAAGCCAAGTAAAATCCCTTCTTCCATTTGCTTTAAGTTTAAGGGAAGTTCTATCAAGACTTCCCTTAAACTTAAAAAATATTTTAAAAAGGAGTCAACTATAAATAATGAGTAGCTGGGTCAAATTTTTCACCTTTTTGAGCATAGCATAAAGGGTTCTCACAAGCTTATTGCAGAGAGCGATCATAGCTTTTCTATGAGGCATACCTTCATTTTTCTTTTTCAGGTAATAT